>Ga0315289_10000043_pt1 | contig 197448 bp, 142 predicted proteins | sample YL17G11_40_MG_FD_203452 | JGI IMG/M metagenome (GOLD analysis project Ga0315289, IMG submission 203452) | Sediment microbial communities from Yellowstone Lake, YNP, Wyoming, USA - YL17G11_40 | ecosystem: Environmental > Aquatic > Freshwater > Lake > Sediment | place: USA: Wyoming | collected... | reverse complement strand
TCTCCGCGGAACGCGCATTGGTGCGCGTTCCGCGGAGAAAGGCTCCGTGCCTTCTCTCCTACCGGGGACCGGGCCACGTGTTCCCAACGTACCGCCAGTCCAGCCGTTGGAAGGCGATCAGGAACCCGCCCTCCGCCGCCGGCGACCCATCTGCGTACACCCCGGCTTCATCCACCCCGTACTTCAGCAGGTCTTGGCTGATCCCGATCTGCTGCTTGCCCCGCTGCGCGATCGTGGTCACCAGCTGGCGCCTCAGCCTGTCCAGAGGCGCCGTGGGCTGGTTGGGGAAGAGGGGCCGCAGGTCAGGCTCGGTCATCGAGGTGACGCTCGCTGGGAGCTGCGCGTTCTGCCCTCTCAGCCGGGTGACGTCCCTCAGCCCGCCCCCAAGCCGGCCGATGTTCAGCGCCGTCAGGTTGAGCACTGAGATGGTGGGATCGTCCCAGAGCCCGCCGACCTCCTTCATGTTCCGCAGCGCTGTGAACGAGGCGATGAGGAACGCCTTGGTCGCCGCCTGGTCCTGTGGCAGCACCGCCGCCGCCAGCCCGAGGAGGAGGTAGTCCCGCGCCGCCTCCTGCACGGCCGTCGCTGGCGGCGGCGGCTGGGCGAGCCCTGCCGTGAGCACCCTCTCTGCCGCCTCCGAGTACTTCGCGTCCTTCGTCACCTGCGCCAGCCGCCCGAGCAGCACCCCTGCTCGCAGCAGTTGCTTCCTCGATGCTCCTTCCGTCGGCTGGGCCATCACCTGGTCGGCGGTCTTCTTCACGAGCTCCATGCGGGCATCGCGTGCCGGCGGAGGCAGTTGCAGAGCCACGCCGGCCACGGCGAGCTGCGCCCCCGTCTCGGTCGCTCCCTGGTGTGCGTCGACCCACTGCCTCACGAAGTCCGCATACCGTTTGTCCTGCGTCTGCTTGGCCATCTGGAGCACGCCCAGCATCAGGACCTCGCCGTCAAGATCGGCCGCCACCTGGTCGGGCTTCATGCTCGCTAGCACATGATCCGCCACCACTCGATCGAGGTCCCGGCTCGCGAGCTTCTCGATCTCCACTGCCTGGCGCGCCGTGTCGGTCACGGCCTCCTTCTTGTTGAGGCCCAGGTCCCGCGTCAAGCACGAGGCGATCACATGCCCCTCGGCGAGCGGTGTCTGGATGCCCAGTAGCTCCCCCGCCGTCGGCGCGATGTCGATCTGCAAGAGCTCGTCGCTCACTTCCTTGCCCTTTGGCGTATCCGGCCCCAGCACGACCAACATGATGTGCTCGCAGCCCTCGCAGTGGTCGCCGTGGCCATGGAAGTCGGTCGTGTGACGGCCATGGTCATTGGTGAAGAACACCGTGGTCGTATCCTTGTAGTGCGGGTCGGCCTGGATCGCCTCCCACAGCTTCCACATCTGCTCGTCGCAGCCTTTGATGGCAGCCTGGTACTCGGCGATGTCCTTCGCGACGTGCCCGGAGTGATCAGTGTAGCCGAAGTTGATGAAGACGATGTCGGGCTGGTCGCTCTTCATCACCTCGAGCACCTTGGCCAGCACCCCCGCATCGCCCTCGGTGGAGTTCTCGTTAGCCGGGTTGTTCGGCCCGCCGCCGTTGAAGTGCTTGCCGGCGAGCTTCTCCCCGTACGCCAGCCCTGAGCTCCACGGCTCGAACGAGTACCGCGCCTTGCCGAAGATCGACCAGCACTTCCCGGGCGGCACGCCCTTCTCGTCCCGGTAGTACTCCATCAAGGTCGGCCGCGTCAATCGCGCCCCACCGTTCGCCACCGGCTGCCAGGTGCCTGAGATCATCGTGCTGTGCCCCTGGCGCGTGACCGTGATGCCCCGGTTGTGGAAGCGGGTGAACAGCGTCCCCTGCGGCCGCAGGTCGTTCCAGAGGTGCGGGATGTTCTGGTGGGTTGGGTCGCCGAAGGTGTCCGACCACCGCACGCCGTCCATCACCACAATGAAGACATGCTGTGTCTGGTAGGCCGCCGAGGCGACGGAACCAATCGCCACCAACAGAATGGCCGTCAAGGTCGCGCAGAGCCCTCTCGCTCGCGTGGGCATGCCAATCCCCCCTCTTGGGGCTCGCTCTGAGGCTGCTGCCAGAGGCGCAGACGCCAGAACGGGCCTCGATGTTCAGCATCGGGGGCGCCCTGCCTGGCTCGGGAGGTCCGGCCATCGCCCCCGGCGAAATGCGCGCCTGATCGAGCATTATCCTCTTGGGGGGGGCGTACCATGCCTTTCCAGCCCGCGCTCTCGAAGTTCATCGCCTTCCAGGACCCGGAGGCCTGTGCCCGGGCTCGCGCGATCAAGCGCAGTGAGATCTGCAATCACCCTAACCCGGACTTCCGGATCCGCATCATCGAGACCTCGGCCGAGTTCTACCTCGAGTTCGCCCTCGACATCATCTCCCGCATCCAGGTCGCTCTCGCTGAGGGGCGGAGCTGCGTGCTCATCTTGCCCGTCGGCCCGGTGCCGCAGTACACCATCGCCGCCCGGCTCATCAACCAGTTCCGGCTTTCCTGTCGGCACCTGATTACGTTCAACATGGACGAGTACGCCGACGAGAACGGTGTGACCGCCCCGCCCGACTGGAACGGCTCCTTCGCGACATCGATGAGGCAGAGCTTCTTCTGCAAGATCGACGAGGATCTCCGCCCGCTGCCCGAGAGCATCCACTTCCCCAACACGCAGAACGTGAGCCGCTACTCGGACATGATCCGCGAGGCCGGCGAGGCGGACTGCTGCTATGGCGGCATCGGTTGGTGCGGCCACATCGCGTTCTGGGAGAGCCACCTGGGCGACGAGTTCGCCACCCTCGAGGAGTACAAGCAGGCCGGCGCTCGCATTGTCGAGCTCAACCCGATGACCATCATGCAGAACGCGCTGCACTCCTTCGGCGGCGACTGGTCCTGGGTCCCGCCCAAGGCCGCGAGCATCGGCCCGCGCGATATCCTCAACGCGCGCCATCGCTCCTTCTGGCTCGATGGCATGTGCGGGCCAGGCACGCCGATGGCGTGGCAGCGGTTCATCGCCCGCCTCGTCGCTCACGGCCCGGTCAGCAAGTACCTGCCCGGGTCCGTCCTACAGACCGTCCGCACGGACTACACGCTCCTGAGTGGCGTGGCGGACGACGTTGAGATCGACATGTCGTAGCGGCAGGGGACAGCGACGACTTGCAGCTCCCTCACCTGACACCGGACACGCCATCCAGGGGGTCTTCCATGAGAGACGCGTTGCGTTGGGTCATCGACCAGGCTAGGGCGGCCGGGGTCTCCTTCGCGGATGCCCGGGCCGTCGAGGGTGCTCACACCAGCCTGCGCCGGCAGGATGGCAAGACCGATCGCCTGGCACAGGGCTCTTCCCTCGGCGTCGGCCTGCGCGTGCTGCTCGAGGGCGCCTGGGGCTTCTCCTCCACCGCCGCCACCGACCGCGACGGCCTTCGCCGCTGCCTGGGGACGGCCATCGACATGGCGAAGGCCTCCCAGGCGCGCGTCATCGAGCCCGGCGTCATGGCGGAAGTCGAGCCCACGGTCGACGAGTGGGTGTCGCCCTTCGAGACCGACCCCCGCAGCGTCTCCGTCGACCGCAAGATGCAGATCGTGCGTGTGCTGGAGGACACTGCGCTCGAACGCGCGGCCGAGGCGACGGCGAACAGCTCCTCCTGGTACAACGACAGCACCACGCGCGAGATGGTGTGCAACACCCAAGGGGCAGATGTCGACAGCACGATCGTCCGTACGTCTCTCGGTGTGCGCATCACCACTCGCGACGGCGACGTACGCCAGCGCGGCTACGAGCACAAGTCGGCTCTCGGGGGCTTCGAGATCGCAGAGCGCACCGACCCAGCCGAGCTCGGCGCCAAGGCCGCCGATACGGCGCTGATGCTGTTGAAGGCCGACCGCGCCCCGTCCGGCAAGTTCCCTGTCATCCTCCACCCGAGCATCGTCGGCGTCTTCATCCACGAAGCCTTGGGGCACAACGCAGAAGCCGACCTGGTCATCGCCGGCGACTCGATCCTCGAGGGCAAGCTCGGGACTCAGGTCGCCTCCGACCTCGTCACCGTGGTTGACGACGCCACGATCGACGGGTCGTGGGGATCCTTCAAGTACGACTCGGAGGGCACGCCGGGCCGGCGCCGCATGGTCATCGAGAACGGCACCCTCAAGGGCCTCATGCACAGCCTGGAGACCGCCGCCCGGCTGAGGATGGAGCCGAACGGTAGTGCCCGGGCCGAGGACTATGGCTCCCGACCCATCGTGCGCATGAGCAACACGATCGTTCTCCCGGGCACCTCCACCCTCGAAGAGCTCGCGAAGGACATCGACCTCGGCGTCCTCCTCGAGGGCGGCGAGTGGGGCTACGTGATGACCGCGAAGGGCCAGTACACCTGCCACGCCGGCCGCGGCCGCCTCATCCGCAACGGCGAGATCGGCCCGCCCCTCCGCGATGTCTCAGTAGCGGGCATGATCCTCGACACCCTTCGCGACATCGACGGCCTGACCGAGGAGTTCGAGATGCTCACCATGGGCGGCATGTGCGGGAAGAACGGCCAGAGCATGCCGACCAACGGGGGCGGGCCCTACGTGCGGGTGAAGGAGCTTGTGGTCGGCGGCCAGGAACGCATCTGAAGGAGCCATCGTAGGAGCTGCAGCCGCGATCACCCAACGTTCCAGATCGCGGCTGAAGCCGCTCCTACAACACGGGATCAGGAGGGGTATGCCTTGGACGACCTATCGAAGATCGCAGACGACGCTTGCGAGACCGCAATCCGCGAGGGCGCCGAGCAAGCCGAGGTCCACGTCGGCCGCGGGCGCGGCTTCTCGACCACCCTTGAGAAGGGCGCGATCAAGTCCACCCAGGCTAGCGAGTACGGATGGCTTTCGATCCGCGCCTTCTACCGGGGGGGCGTGGGCCGCTCGCACGCCAACACGCTGGATCGCGGCCGCGTCCGCGGGGCGGCAACGACGGCCGCCGCTCTCTCGCGCCAGGCCGATCCCGACCCCGACTTCGTCTCCCTGCCCGGACCCGCGCCGCTTCCGGAGGTCGAGGGCCTCTACGACGACCGGATCGCCGGGCTCTCGGTGGCGGATGCCATCGGCGTGGCTCTCGCCGTGACGGACGACGCCCTCCGGACCGTCCCCGAGGCCCTGGTCAGCGGCGGCTCGGGTGTATCGGTGGCCGAGCAGGCCCTCGCGAACTCCCTCGGCGTCCGCGTGGCCTCCCAGCGCAGCTACTACGGGATCGGCATTGAGGCGATCATTCGACGTGGTGATAGCGTCGGCCAGTGGTTCGAGCACACTTCCGGCCACGTCGCCGAGGACTTCAAGCCGCAGGATGTCGGCCGGATCGCCGCCGAGGGTGCGTTGAAGTACCTCAACGCCCGGGACATTCCCTCGGGCGACTACCCGGTCGTCCTCGGCCCCCTCGCGAGTGGCAGCATCTACCACTCCCTCGCCTACCACGCCAACGCCGAGGACATGCAGCGGAACCGCTCCTATCTGATCGGGAAGCGCGGCCAGCACATCGCCTCCGAGGTGCTCACAATCACCGACGACGCGTTGATCCCTCGCGGCATGGGCTCCTCGTGCTGTGACTCCGAGGGCGTGCCTCACCGGCCTATCACCATCGTCGAGGATGGCGTCCTGCTTGCCTACCTGCACAACTCCTACACCGCCAACAAGGCCGGTGAGCCGAACACGGGCCACTCGGTGGGCGACGGCGTCAGTCCCACCAACGTCAACGTGGCACTCGGCACACGCACCGCCGCCGAGCTGATCGCCGAGATCGACGACGGCATCTACCTCGCCGCCGGTGGCATTCACGCCGACTCCACCACCGGCCAGTTCTCCTCCACCATCGACTTCGGCTTCAAGATTGAGAAGGGTGAGATGGCCTACCCCATCCGCAACGCCGCCATGGGCGGCCTCTTCCTCGACCTCCTGGCGAACGTCGACGCCATCTCCTCCGACTACCGCGAGGAGCCCGGCAGCCTCATGCCGACCATCCGCGTGACGTCCGTGCGAGTCGCGGGAAGCGCGTAAGGGTCGGCCCACTGTCTTGCCACCAGGGGGGCGGGCTCATGTGTCGCCACTCGATGGTCCTCCTCGCCTGCCTCGCCGGTGCCATCTGCCTGAGGGGTGCCTCAATGGCCGATCGCGTCGTGCTCGACAACGTCGACAGGTACCGGGTGATGGACCCGAACTACGAGAGTGTGCGGGTCGTCCTATCCCACCGGGGCGAGACGTACTCGCCTGAGTACATCCAGGGCATCTCCGGCTACGCCTTCCGCGTCGCCGGGCCCTGCCCGTGCGCGCCGACGTGCAGCGGCATGATGGACATCCCCGCGCTTCTGAAGCTGCTCGGCTATGAGGTGCAGATCGGTTCCGTCCGGGGAGAGGGCGATGCCCGCAGGCAGAGCTGGCTGCCGCTCGTCGAGCGGATCGAGGGCGAGATCCGGGCCGGCCACCCCGTCCTCGTCTGGAACGCCTTCACGAACTACGAGTGGGATGTGGTGTGCGGCTTCGACGACGAGAAGGGCGAGTGGCTCGGCCGCGGCTCCTACGTGGGGAACCAGGACCTCGCGTGCGCCTCCCAGATGCGCCCGCTGGAGGGCTCGGACGTGACCGACACGGTGGCCCTCTTCGTCGGGAGCAAGGCCAGCACGCTCGATGCCCGCGAGGCCGAGCTGGGGGCACTCGAAGAGGCCATCCACCACGCTCACTCGGCGGAGGATCAGTTCCTCGCGGGAACGGGGGATCGGCCCCTTCCGTGGCGTTTCCGGGAGGGCCTGGCCTGCTACCAGGCGTGGATCCACAGCTTCCGCGTCGATCACCAGAAGGTCCCCGGGGCCGGCGACCGATATCCGCTCGGCGTCTACCGCAGCACGCATCGCGCGGCCGCAGCGTTCCTCCGCGAGATCGCCCCCAAGTACCCCGAATCCGCTCCCCACTTCCAGCGCGCGGCGGAGCTGTTCGTCGCCGACGCGGATGCCCTCGACGAATGCTACGACAAGCTCTGCGCTGGCTGGGAGGGCTGGAAGGAGCCTGATCCCGCCAAGGCGGCCCGAATGGCCGAGCTCCTCACCCACGCCTACCGGAGCTACAAGAGCGGCATCAAGGAGATCGAGTACGCGCTGGACGCCATCGACCATGACCGCGTAGTCAGGGCGCACCACCCGGCGATCGTGCGGCGCGAGGGGGGGAAGGTCTGGATCGACCGGGTCCGGTCGCTGTACTGGGGCCGCGGGAGGGACTGCACCTTCTGCGGTGCGCTCGAGGCCGCCATGGCCGTCACCGCGCACCCGTACACCTACGCCGACCTCATGGGCCTTTGCGGCCTCGCCTTCCGCGTGCGCTGGGCCAACGCCGACACGAAGACCAAGTGGTGCCCCTCCTCTGCCGTCGGCGAGATGCCGGACGAGATCCACGCCCTGTCGAAGCTCACGGGCTGTGAGTTGCAGGGCGAGTATGATGAGAGCGCGGGCCGCGACAACGAGCATCTGCGCCGGAAGGCCGTCGCCGCCATCGATGCCGGCCGACCTGTCGTCACCTACCCAACCGGCTGGGACATGGCCGTCGCCTGCGGCTACGAGGACAACGCTCGCATGGTGCTCGTGAAGGACTACACCGGCGGCGACAACCCGTCCGCCATACCTGTGGGGAAGCTCGGCGCGCTCCAGATCTACCTCAGCCACTACGCCGAGCCACCCTCCCTCCGCGAGTGCCTCGTCGAGGCCTTGCGCACTGCCGTCTGCAACTGGCACCGCACCCGGCACGATGGCGGCGTGCAAGGCAGCGAGTACTGGTACGGCGCGGCGGCCCTGCAGGCATGGATCAGGGACCTGGCGGACGCCGACCACTACCCCGCCGAGACGAAGAAGGCCCTCTTCGGCCTGGCGCCGTGGAACTACGCAGCGCTCTACGATGCACGCAAGGCGGCCATGCCGTTCTTGCGGGACTGGTCATTGGCGGTCGACGGCGGGGCGCGGGAAGCTCTGCAGCGTGCGGCGGGGCTCTACGAGAAGGAGGTCAAGGTCCTCGAGCCGGTCCTGGCCGAACGGAAGGCCGGTGAGGTCCACGGCGGCGAGACGATGGAGGAGTGGTTCGCGAAGGGACGTGTGCGCGAGGCCGAGGCCCTGACGCAGGCCCTCCAGCTCGAGTCATCTGCCATGGCCGAGATCGAGCGGGCCCTCGCCCTGAGCGCCCCGTAGGTCGGGTCTCCAGGCCCGAGACGCTCTACTTCTCCCTCACACAGAAGATCCGGTCCACGTACACGGCATCGACCAGCTCCGCATTGCCGGGTGGCGCGACCCAGAAGTACATTCCCGGCTTGAGCTGGTGTGCCCCGAGGTCGTACGTCCGGTACTTGCCGTCGCCCGCCTGCTGGAGCGTCTCCGTCTGCTGCGCGACGCCGGTTCTCGCGTTCGCATCGTAGATCCCCACGGTGTACGCCGCGCCCTCCTTGGCCTTCGGGTCGCAGCGCGCCACGATGTAGCAATGCCACGGAGTGGCCTGGTCGAAGTCCGGCGAGATCGGGTACTGCGCCGCCCACTGGTTGTGTCCGCCGGGCATCCGCGCGGCCTTGCCGTCCGAGGCCGCCGGGTCGTCGGCGTAGGTCACCCAGTCGCCGAACCCGTGGAGCTGGAACTCGTTGTCCTGGATGTCGATCCAGCTATCGGCCGGCAGGTTCTTGCACTGATCGGGCGGTGGCGCCGGCGGCCGGAACCGCGCTCGCAGCGTCGGCTCGTACTGCGCGAAGCCCATCCCCTCGCTGAAGTTCCCGATGTCGAACTCATGCGCGGCCTTGGCGAACACATCGACGGCCGCCATCGGGTCCGCGGGCCCCAGGAACGGCTTGCCCTCGCCCTTGGCCTGCCGCCTGAGCGCGTAGTAGCGCATGAGCCACACATGGTCGAGCGGCATCCGGGCCCGCCGCAGGCGCTTAGTCAGCACCTCGTCGCCGGCGACTGCTTGCTCCGCCTGCCGGAAGAGCTCCGTCGCCCGGTTGAGGTCGTCGAGCTTCAGCCACTCGGCCGTGTCGGTCATGAAGCACCGCAGGTAGGTCTTCTCCCGCTCGACCGCGTCGCACGTCAGGTCGATGTACTGCTGCAGCGCCGGCGCGGCCTTCCCGTAGTAGCCCCCCAGGAACTCGCCTACGAGCGCCCTGTCGTGCTTTGAGGGGTCCCACATCAGGTGCGCGAGCAGCCACGCCCTCAGCTCCGGGAAGTCGCTGCACGAAGACGCGGCGTCCCCCTGCTCGAACAGACCGATCGCGTTGTGATCGACGAAGAGGCGCACGTTCAGCGCGAGCACCCGCAGGTTCGGGTGCGGAAGGATGTAGTCCGCGAAGTTGGTGACGTAGTCCCAGATGTAGAGATGTGGCGCGATCTTGGCCCAGGCATCGATGTCCGCCTTGAAGGTCGCGTTCGTTGGCCCCGTGCCGAGCGGCTCGGCGAAGCTGCACTCGATCGAGCACAGTCGCACCACCACGTTCTCCCGCGGCTTCGCATGAAGGGGCGCCTTCCGGCTGTACCAGTAGGCCAGCGTCTCGACCAGCGTCCCGGGGAACTCCTTCTCGATGTCCTCCGCCACCTGGTTGACGAACTGGATGATCAGCCCCGCGGGCGACCCTTCCGCCTCCTCCACCGCCTTGCACTTCGGGCACTGGCAGTTCCCGCCGCAATCGTTCTGCGCGATGGAGATCATCCCCGCCGTCGGGTCCTTCCGCAGCCACTCGAGCGCCTGCCGCGTAAGTTCGGCACGCATCTCGTCGTTGGTCAGGCAGAGCTGCGCGCCCTCGGCGGTGCGCTTCCCGTTGATCTCGCTGTACCACTCCGGGTGCTGGGCGAAGTACTTCTCTGGCGGCAGCAGCTGGTAGAACGTGTGGCACCAGCCGAGCAGCCGGTAGTGTCCCCCGTATTCCTCGGGGATGCGCTCGAAGTGTCCATTCGTCTTCAGCCGGGCGGCGAACACGCCATCGAACGCGCCTCGGTAGAACGCCTCACGGCACTGCAGCTTCGGCACGTACACCGTGTCCAGTTCCGGGATCTCCAGCGTTGGCTTCTTCGGAATCGTGCTCTCCGTGGCGGACCACCATCGGCACCCGACGACGTCCTCCAAGAACGTGTAGACCGCATACAGCGTCCCGCGCGGCCGGCCACCGGCAAGGTAGATGGCATCCCCGACCGTCCTCACGACAATGCCGTCGTGCTTCAGCGACGCAAGGTCGACATCCGGGCAGGCCTTGGCGAACAGCTTCCCCGGTCCCACCACAATCGCCCGAGGGCCGGCCGGCGCCTTCCCCTCCTCGACGATGGGCAGCTCCGCCCCCGTCACGAGCTTCAGGCGCTCCTGCAGCTCCTTCGCCGCGGTCCGCTCAGCGGGGAGGGGGTTCTCGCAGAGCACCATGACGTAGGCGGACTTGCCGTTCGCCGCGAGGGTGAGGGCGCGAGAAGGGGGCGCCGCCACGAGGTTGAGAGTCAGCAGTGAGAGAGGCAACATGACACCCTCCTGATGGGGTGTGCACTGTGAAGGGCTACTGAGGAGCCAACTCAGAGTAGTTCACGCGGACCCACTCTCGAACCTGCTGTCCGAAGGAGGAGAGCCCCCATCGAAGTCCCAGGGTTGGCTGCCGTTGGTGGCATGAGCGTCCCGCTCATGGGTGTGGTGGCACCAGCCCTGAGGTTGTGTTCAACAACGGGTTCGACGGGCGAGGACGCCCGTCCTACGCGAACGGCAACGGCTTGAACGGGCAGGAATCTCCCTCTTGCCGTGCGGTGTTCGTCGCGTAGGTCGGGCTTCCAGCCCGACGATGCCTTTGTGAACACAACCAGGGGGATGGTGGCCAAGGTCAGAGCGGCGTCGTACGCGGCGGCGAAGCGCCAGTCGGTCGAGATGCTCTCTACGCGGGCGTCGTCCAGGCCGCGCTGGGCCAGGTCCAGCAGCTCGCGGACCTCATGGTGTGATGTCCTGTAGCTCTGCAACCGACCTTCCCGCTGCCATTCGAGTAAGCTCATCCTCATCTCCGACCAGGTAGACCTTGGGGTCGCGCAGTAGGTTGAGGAGGAACGGCTGTTCCTCTCTCAGCCGATCTGCGAACTCGCTCGGCCGCAGCGTCATCGCGTTCACCGGACGGGACAAGCTTGCTTCCGCGTCTTCGAGCGGCGGCGTGAGTTCCCGCAGGGTGACCTCGCCGATCACCATGAGGTCAACGTCGCTGTGGTTCATGGGGTCGCCGCGAGCGGCGGAACCGAAGATGAAGGCGACCCCGATCTGTTGGCGCAGCGGCTCCAGGGCTTCCCGGAGCACATCCGCCAGCCCCACTGTCTTGAGCACGAGGCCGCGCAGTTCCGGGAACAGCGGAGACGAGCGACTGGCCCGGTAGTAGACCTGTCCTCCGCTCCTGCGCCGCTCAAGGATGCCGGCCTGCGTGAGAGACGCCACCTCGCACTGCACGGTAGCCGGCGCCAGCCCGGCACGCCGCGCGATCTCGCGCAGGTGCAGCTCCTGCTCAGGGTCCCCGAACAGAAGCGCCAGCACCTTGCGGCGGCCCAGGGGCCACAAGGCCTCGGCTGGTGTTCGGGCCGCTGTTTGCTCCATGCGAACGATTATACGCGGTTGGCGAACAATGTCAACCGGCGGCGCACTGGTCTCCGGATCGGCGGGTCACGGCTCTCACGGTCGTTGCCTGGGCCTCCGCCACTCGTCCCTCAGGTTGCCTCCTGCCTGCGCCGTACGGGGGCGTGCGGCGTGGAAGGCGACGGGTGCTGCGACCCACCTCCCGAGGAGCAGCCCCTGCCCTGGCTCGAAGTGAGCCGTTCGCTGGATAGTCTCGAGGGGCACGCCCCATGTGTCAGCGGCTGCTGTGTGCTCGACCGGTGACTGCAGCCGGAGCAGGCAGGCGTTCTCACACTCCGAGAGGAGTCCGGGGGCCACCTTGCTTGGTCGCTGGGTCGCGACGATCAGCCAAAGGCCGTACTTGCGGCCCTCGGCTGCGATCTCTAAGAGACAGGACCGTAGCGCCCGAACCTGCGCGTCTCCTCCCTCGGCCGGCGCCCAGTGGTGTGCCTCATCGAGCACAACCAGCGTCGGAAGCCTGACCTTCCCCTTGGGCCGCTGGGCCTGGGCTTCCTCCCATTCGTCCTTCGCCCTGTCGAAGAGCACCTGGAGGACCATAGAGACCACAAAGAGGCGGCACTCCCGTGCCCCCATCGATGGGAGATCGACGATCGTCAGCTGCTCCCGCATGGCGTCGGGGGCGCGAAGATCCCAGCCGCTCGTTTGACCCGGCTCCAGCCAGATACCCCACTTGTTGATGCGCTGCATCTCAACGCCGAGACGCGTGTAGGCCTGTGATCTGTCCGGCCAACTGCCCCCCATGGGGCCGGTCAGGACCTTCCAAGCGTTCACGTCGACCAACTCGCTGGGTGTAGCCGCGATCTCAGCACTGCCTTCCCGCCACAACTGGTCAGCAGCCCGCAGGGCCTCGCACTCGGTCGCATCCGCAGGCCAGTTCAACTTCAGGACTTCGCGTTTGAGGTCCAAGGGTAGGCGCGAGAACTCGATGCTGAGGCTGTGGGAGTGCCCGGGCGCCTGCCACCGAGGCGCTGCTGCCGGGCCTACCACGTGCGTCCTCCCTACGCCCTGCCAGTGCTCGCCGAACTGACGGAACTCGCGGTACTCCTGCTTCTTCTTGTCTGTCGCGTCCTTCCCGGGCTCCGCTCGCTTCCGCAGAGCACTACACCGCCGCAGGTCGCCGCCCGCATCGAGGACCACGACACGCGCGTGCGTACTGACCACCAGTTCCTCGATAAAGCGTGCGACCAAGGACGACTTGCCGGCACCCGACTGAGCTAGTATGGCAGTGTGGTACAGCGCGTCCCGCGTGTCCACTAGCAGGCGCTGACCGCCACGACCAAGGTAGGTGCCGAGGTCCAGGTCGGGGAAAGCACCATCAGTCCCTACCATGCACTCACCTCCCAGGTGCCCGCCCACAGCGGGTCCAGTTGCTGACTTGAGGGTCCGTTCCCTGGACCCTGGTCCTTCGCCTTCCGAACCCATCCGCAGTAGCCGCCATTCGGTGTCTTGAGGGAGGACCACAATGCGAGCACGAGACGCGTTCTGCGCAGGCCGTCGCGGCCTCTGGGCCTTGGTCATCGGCACGCTGGTAAGCTGCTCCGCCTTCGCCGCCGAAGAACGCCTCATCAACAGCTTCGAGACCGAGGCGGAGCTCCAGGACTGGCAGTTCGTCGCCGGCGCGCCGAAGCTCGTCACCGAGGGCGTCACGATCGGGCAGAAGGCGGTCGAGGTCACCTTCGACCCGAAGGGCGAGTGGTTCCCGGTCTCGCTCTTCTGGAACAAGGTCATCCGCGATTGGTCGCCCTATGATGCCCTGATCGTCGATGTGCTCAACCCGAACGCCTTCCCCATCGAGGGCAGCGTCCTCGTCGCCGACAAGGCGTGGGAAGACAAGGGCCGCTCCTACTGGAATCGGCACAACGGGACGACCACGTTCGCGCCGGGCAAGGGCCAATGGGTCATTCCGGTCCACGGGCTCTACCGCGGCGAGGCCGGCAGCCGGAACAACGACATCAAGACCGACATCGACCCCACGAGCATCGTGCGAGTGGACCTGAACTTCGGGAGCAAGGGCCAGAACGGTCGCGTCATCATCGACAACCTCCGCTTCGTGAAGCTCGACAAGGTGGCGGGCGTGTGGGCCTTCGACTTCGGCCCGCCGAGCCAGCCGGTCATGCCTGGCTGGACCCCCGTATCACATGAGACGACGTACGCGCCCGCGCGGGGCTACGGCTGGGGCCCCCAGGGCGGCGCGCCGTGGAACGGCGCCGCGCGCGACACCACCTTCGGCACCATGCTCACTCAGGACTTCTGCGAGTGCGGCGGCTGCAACTTCCATGTGGACTGCCCGCCCGGCCTCTACGACGTGCTCGTCATCTACGAGAACTGCGGCTACTGGGGCGGGGAGGAATCGCTGCATCGCACGCGCGGCATCCTGGTCGGCGACCTCCTGGTCTGGTCCGAGGAGCGCCCCGACGGGCCGAGCACGCCGCTCTGCCGCTTCGAGAACGTTGAGCCGGTCAACGTCGACCTGTGGGACACCTACATGGCCCCCGAGATCACCAAACCGGTGCGCTTCCAGGTCCAGGCGAACGACCAAGGCATCACCCTTCAGTTCCGGGCCGATGTGGTCTTCGGCAGCAAGGTCTCGGCGTTGGCGCTCCACCGGGCCGACGACACGAAGGCAGCTCAGTGGCTGGCGGGCCAGGTGGAGGCCGTGAGGAAGGAGTTCCGCTCGAAGGCCGTGTGCCTCGATCCCCCACCCACTCCGTACACGCCTCCCGCCGCCTGGAGCGGCAGGCCCCTCGTTGCTTGGCCGGCGACGATCGACGACGAGATCACGCCGAACTCGACCCCGGCGAACCCTCCCGCGCCCGCTGATCTCAAGCTCGCCGCTGACGTCGTCCGCGGCGAGGTCGAACCCCTGTGCCTGGTCGTGCGCCCCAGCGGGGACCTCGGCGAGTGCCGCCTCAAGCTCGAGCCTAGTCCCGGCTTCCCTCCCGCCACGGTGCAGGTCGTCTGGTACAACACGAGTCGCGGTTTCGGGACGATCGCCTACCACGTCCGGCCCCACACGCTGCGTACGGCGGACACCGTCGCTCTCCCGAAGGGCGTCGCCCGCGAGATCGTCGTCACCGTCAACGTGCCGCCCGACGCCAAGCCCGGCCCGCACGAAGCGAAGCTGACCCTGAGCGACCCCTCTGGCGCCGGGCTGCTGAGCGTGCCCCTCGCGGTGACCGTCCATGACATCCTCCTCAACCGGGACACTGGCTTCCTGATGGGCTTCTTCGGCCTCGAGCCGCCGAACACCATGCTCAAGCCGAGCCGGCAGCTCCCGATCCTCGAGGAGACCCTCGATCTCCTCCGCGAGCACGGCATGAACGCGCTCTCCGGAGGGCCGAGCTTCAAGCTGGCCGGGTGGAAGGATGGGGTGCCGCAGGTTGAGTTCGGGGACTGCGACAGCTTCTTCGCCCTCTGCCGCAAGCACGGCTTCACCCGCGCCATCAACGGATATGGCGGCCTCCGCTTCAAGGGCCTGCACGAAGGCTATCAGAAGGGCGACATTGCCAAGCAGGTCGAGCAGCAGAGCGGCCTCGACTACGAGACGGCCTTCTTGCGCTGTTGGGAGGTCGTGGACCAGCACGCCCGCGCGAACAACTGGCCGCTGATCTACTACGCCATGTGCGATGAGACGCGCGTACGCGACGTCGCCGAGGCCGAGCTTGAGTTCATGCAGCTGGTGGCGAAGGCCAGCACGCGCTTCCCGCAGACCGTCCGCACGAGCGGCGCCTACAGCGTCGACTTCGCCTCGCGCCCCACCGACGAGAGCGACCTGAAGACCTGGCACCAGCGCTTCTTCGGCGCGCTCGACGTGAGCAGCCTGAACCTCCACGACCAGACGGCAATGGATGAAGCGCGAAAGCTCGGCAAGGAAGTCCACATCTACAACCAGGGCACCTCGCGCTACTCCTTCGGCCTCTACCAGTGGAGCGAGTTCCGGAAGGGCATCGCCGCGCGCTGGCAGTGGCACCTCAACATCCTCCACGGCTACCAGTTCTTCGACCTCGACGGCCGCGAGCCCGACACCGCCATGATCTGCTACGGCCGCAACGCCATCTACCCCACCATCGACTTCGAGCGCTGCCGCGAGGGCGCCGAGGACTTCTACCTCCTCCAGACCCTCGCGGGCCAGGTCGCGGCGAACAAGCAGGCCGGACGGAAGGCGGCGGAGACGACGAAGGCCGAGGCTCGGCTCAAAGGCCTGACGGATTCGGTCGCCATCGACCAACGCAGCGCGCCAGCGGGGTTCGATGCGGAGAAGGTGAAGATGGAAGTGGTGAGAGCGATAGAGGAGTGCAAGTAGACGAATCTGTTGACAATGCTGTAGCCAGAACCGTATACTCCATGGGAGACAGGAGGTGTTGCGATGGCGACCATGAGGGTGGACGATGAAACCCTGGCCCTTTTCCGCGAACTGGCCGGGAAGGACGGGGCGTCGCTCCGCGAGGTTGCGGCCAGGGCCGCCCGAGCCCTGAAGCGAGAGAGGTTCCTGGACGAGGCCGACGCAGCCTGCAAGCGCCTCCGGGAAGACCCCGAGGCGTGGGCGGAGGAACTAGAGGAACGGCGGTTCTGGGATGCTGTCGTTGCGGACAGAGCGCAGCCACGATGAACGGCGATACGCCCTTGAGGGGCCACGTCTGGCTCTTTGAACCGGAAGAGGGGCGCGGGCACGAACAGATGGGGACGCGCCCGGGCATGATCTTGTCCATAGACCGCTTCAACCGCAGCGGCGCCGAACTCGTCGTGACCATCCCGCTCACCAGCCGGGACAAAGGCGGCATTCCGTGGCATGTGGAGGTGCTGCCTCCAGAGGGCGGGGTGACCATGCGGAGCTTCGTTAAGTGCGAGGACCTGCGCTCGGTCTCGACCGAACGCCTGGTCCGGTGGCTCGGCACAGTCTCACCCGAAACGCTCCATGCTGTGGAGGAGCGAGTCCGCATCCTCTTGGGGCTATAGCGTGCGGCCGCGTGCCTGGCGAACACGCAGGCGAGTCCCTGAGCGGGGCGGGAGCCATGCCGACCATTGACCTTGACGCGGAGACACGCGAGATCGTCCGCAAGCTCGCGGCGGAGACGGGCATCGCCATGCACGAGGTGCTCCGTCGGGCAGCGAAGTCGTGATCCGGCAACCGGGCGCCTTCGCAGGATTCTACCCCCGCAGACGGAACTGGGCACTTGAGGTGCGAATCAGCATGGGCAGCGATGGTCTGCTGGTCCCGACCTTCTCCATCGTCGCCCGCGATCCCGCCACCGGCGACCTGGGCATTGTCGTCGCCAGCAGGTACCTGGCCGTCGGGGCGGTGGTGCCCTGGCTTGCCGCCGGCGTTGGCGCTGTGGCGACGCAAGCCTGGGCGAACACGAACCTCGGCCCCGAGGCGCTCAAACTGCTGGAGCAAGGGGTGTCCGCGGGCGAGGCGCTGGATCGCGTCCTCGAGCAGGATGACCGGGCCGAGCTCCGCCAGCTCGGCATTGTGGACGCCGACGGCGGTGTCGCCAACTACACGGGCACGAAGTGTCTCACCTGGGCCGGCGCGACCGACGGCAGTGGGTACACGGTCCAGGGGAACCTCCTGGCCGGCCCGAAGGTGATTGCCACCATGGCGGCCGCCTACGAGGCCGCCCCCAGCTCTCGGGCCTTCCCCGAGCGGCTGGTGACGGCGCTGGAACGAGGCCAGGCGGCCGGGGGCGACAGCCGCGGCCAGCAGTCGGCGGCCCTCGTCGTGGTGAAGACCGGCATCGGCCAGAGCGGGTTCAACGACCGTGTCATCGATCTGCGCGTCGACGATCACCCCACCCCCACTGCCGAGCTGTGGCGGCTGCTGGCCCTGCATCGGGAGACGTTCGGAGGGTAGGGCAACGGGCAACGGGGAATGGGCAACAGGAGGCTTGACATGAGATCGGTCATGGTGCGCCTTGCGGTCATCGCCGTCCTGGCGGCGCTGTCCGCGGCGACGGTGATCGCGCAGGGCCCGCCGCGGCTCGATGAGGTTCAGCACTACCTTCGCCTTGGTTCCGATGGCGTGGTGGATGACACCATCGGCGTCACCTTCACCGAGACCAGCGGCCCGCGCACCCAGATGCGCGGGCTGGGGCCGCTCCTGCCCAAGGGTGAGATCAAGCGGGCGGGCATCGAGTTCCCGGGCGGACAGGTCGAGGTCGCCCGCACCGAGATCAACCGCCAGGCCTCACAGCCCGAGGTCTACCGCGTCTCGTGGGATCGGTCCACCGAGGTGGGGCAGACCTGCAAGCTCATCGTCCGCCACGTCGCGCACAAGCCCTCCGTCGAGCGGACCACCGTGGAGGGCCAGCAGTACACCGTCTTCTCCTGGGCGCCTTTCCAGTTCGACATTCCGATGGGGAAGCTGCTCGTGCAGATCGTGCTCCCGGTGGCGCTTCCGGCCGACATCAGGAAGGCTGAGCAGGTCACTGATGCCATCGTCCAGCCGACCGGGCTCAAGATGGAGAAGGCCTCCGAGTACCCCCGGATCATCTACTTCGTCACCCCGGACGAGAAGAGCGGGAAGAACTGGCTCTCCCTGAACTACGAGCGCAAGGACGTCCCGCCCAAGAGCGGTGGGGAGATCAAGTTCTACCTGCCCGAGAAGTACTTCACCCTCGCCGAGGCCGGCGTCTACCAGAAGGACACCCACGCCACCGCCCGACAGGGGCGGCCCAGCTACTCCGCTGCCGGCATCAACAAGACGACCCTCCTCATCGGGTTCCTCTCGCTCGTCATCATCGTCATCGTCCTCGTCGGCATCGTGAAGCTCTACTCTTACGGGCGGCACGTCCCTCCGCTCAAGGAGTACTACGAGGCGCCCGAGATCGAGATCGAGAGCTTCGAGACCAAGGGCGTGGTGCCCGACCTCAACGCGATCGAGGCCGCCCTCTACCTCGGCAACTCCGCCAAGGTCATCATGCTCATCGTGCTGTCCCTCGCCCAGCGGGGCATCGTCACCATCATCAACAAGCGTCCGCTGCAGCTGGAGATCGCGAACCCCAACGCGCCCGACCTGACGGCTTACGAGAAGGCCCTGCTGGCGGGCATCGGCGAGGACGGGACAGTCCAGCGAACGTATGTCCCAGTGGTGATCGATGAGGTCGCGAAGAGCCTGCAGACGAAGGTCTGGAACGCCGACAAGGACCTGACCCGAGAGACCTACCGCAAGCGGATCGACGGCTACTGGGACGACCTGCGCACCACCCGGCAATGGAACGACAGCTACTGGCCCTGGCTCCTGATCGACCGCGACTACGACCACCGCTGGAGCGAGGTGGGCGGCGACACCATCGCCCCCACGAGCTCCTGGCGCGACTCGGGCCTAGTGAGGGGCGCGGAGGGGGTCACGACCGCCGTCCAGGAGTTCTCGTCCGGGGTCACCTCCCGCGTGCAGGCGGCGTCCAGCCTGGCGGTAGCCAGCGTCGAGGGCGCCGGCCTCAGGGTCGCGCAGGCCTTCGGCTACGATGCCTGCCACTCCGCCTGTCACTCGGCATGCCACTCGGCCTGCGTCCACGACGCCTGCCATTCCGCCTGCGTCCACGACGCCTGTCACTCGGCGTGTCACTCGGCCTGCGTCTGCCACAGCGCCTGCCATTCGGCCTGTCACTCGGCGTGCGTCAGCAGCTTCTAACGGCAGGGGACAGGGGACAGGTGACAGGAACGGCGGGGCGACGGCACGGTCCTTCCGGGGTTCAGCCGCGTGAAGATCGGGTTGCTCAGCAACGTTTGGCGCGAGGGCGACCTGAGCGTCCGCGATGTGTGCATGCTCCGGGACAGCGGGTTGGCCGAGTGGGTGGAGTTCCGACTGCCCAGGTCGATCCATCCGCTGCCCAACCGCATGGAGGATGCTTTGGGTGCCGCCGCCGGCGAAGTCGACCTGCCTCTGTCGCTCCATTGCGAGGCAGCGACGTTCCTGCTTCATCGGGTGGAGGCAGTACGCCGGCAGGTCGAGCAGACACTCCTCGGGACGCTCCGCCTTGCCCACGAGGTCGGCGCGAGCGTACTCACCGTGCACCCCCCGGTGGCCCTTGCCTACGGCGGGGATGACCGGGCCAGGGGGGCTGGGTCGCGGGCTGGCTGGACGCAGGAGGAGCTGGAGCTTCTGGGGGAGACAATCCAAGAGAGACACGACGCCCGCCGCCTCTTCTGGCTTGCCCTGAGCGGACCCAGCGTGTGGGGGAGGTACCGCGGCATCACCTTGGCGGTCGAGAACATGAGGCCCCACGCACACGACCTTGGGCTGAACGGCATCCATGACCTCGCGCAGTTCCTATGCGAGCATGACCGGATTGGCGTCGGGTTGTGTCTGGACGTACGCAAGGTTCTGGGCGAGGGGCTGGACGTCGGCGCGGTCATCGCCGCTCACGGGCGGCGACTGGCCGCTGTCCACGCATCGGGGATTGGCGCGAGGGGCGAGCCCGCGCCGGTCGAGCATGGCGCAATCGACTGGCCCGGCCTCTTCGGGGCGCTCCGCGAGACGGGGTACGCTGGGCCGGTCATCTACGAGGGCCCGCCCGAAGCGACGGGTAAGTCGCTTCGCGTCTTACACCAGGCCAGGGACCGAGAGGGGGGGGCGCCATGATCGTGATCGTCTGCCCGGACTGCGGCCGCGAGAACCGGTCCGCCCTGAGGGCCTCCACGTGCGATCATTGTGGCGCGGACATCAGCCTGTTGGCCGCGCCCGCCACCCCGACTCCTGCGGCAAGCCCTCCGCCGGCGGAGGCCCCCGCTCCCGCCACCAAGACCCCCTCGGCCCCAGAACCGCCCGCCCCTGCGGCGCGTTCCAAGAGTGTGAGCGTCGGCTTCCTCGGCCGGTCGATTCTCGCCATCGTCGCCGTCGCGGTAGGCCTCTACGCCGGCCTGATCCTCCGATGTGGCAGCGCACTCTCCCTCGACTCCAACGGCGCCGGGGCTGTCGCGGTGCTCGCCGCCGCGCTGGCCATTAGCGGCGTCGTGCTGCTCTTGAGCGGCTCAGGGGTCGGCGCACAACGGGTGGCCGCGGGTCTGCGCGTGCTCGGCCTCATCCTGGCCGTCCTCGGCACGACCGTGGTGATCGCCCTGATCCAGAAGCCGGCCCAGGAAAGCCGTCCCTACGTTCCCGCGGGCACCGTGGTTGCGCCCCAGCATTACTCGATGGGACCGATGGGGCCTGGCGGGCCGGGGATGTACCCGAGGGGGGCAAGCCCGACGGCGCCGGGGAGGGTCCCGGGGGGAATGGGGAGGATGGGCCCCGGGCCCGGAGCACCGAAGGGGACGGCGGTAGGGGGTAAGCGGTAAGGGGTAGGGGGAACGGCGTACCGCGCGCGGCATCCCGCTGTCGTGGCCTTGGTCTTCGGTCTTTGGTTCGAAGTCCGAGGTCCGACGTCCGAGGTCCGCCGTATGAGGTTGTTCGACCGGCTCCTGCTCGCCGATCTGGCTGTGCCCTTCCTCATCGGGGTGCTCACCTTCGTGGTGATCCTGCTGGGCGATGTGGCACGGGAGATCGGCCAGACCATCCTCAATGCCCGGACGCCCGGCGTTCTCGTGGCGACCTACTTGTGGCTCCGGTCCCCCAACGCTTTCGTCTGGTCCATGCCGGTAGGCACCTTGCTCGCCGTCTCCCTCGCGATGGCCCGCGCCACGCGCGATGGGGAGATCACCGCCATACGCGCGGCGGGGATCAGCTTCGGCCGGCTCTGCCTGCCGCTGATCGCGCCCGGCCTCGGGGCCACCGTCGTGGCCTTCGCCCTCAACGAGTGGGTGGTGCCCGGAGCGAACGATGGCGCCCTGCGCGTGTGGGAACGGATGATGCAGACCCAGCCCGTCATGCGGGAGGAGCACAGGCAGTTCTTCCGGGACCAGGACAAGCACCGCGTCTTCTATGTCGAGCACATGAATGCCGACCAGAACTACCTGGAGAACATTGTCATCTGGGTGTTCGACCGGCAGGGGCGTCTATCGAGCATCGTCCGCGCGCGCCATGCCGATCTGCGGGGGAGAATCTGGTGGCTGCGTGACGGCGTGGAGGCAAAGGTCGATCCGGTGACCGGGGCGGCGGTCGGCCCGGCGGAGCGCTTCGCCCAGCGCGAGGTGCAGCTTCGGGCCGCGTTGCAGAACTACTACGCTGAGAGACGCAGTGCCTACGAGATGAGCGCCCGCGAGCTGCGCGATCGCGTCGAGGCGTTGGAGGCGGGTGGGCAGGACAGCCACGCGCTGGCGGTTGAGCTGCAGTTCAAGTACTCCATCCCCTTCGCCTGCGTCATCTTCGCCCTCATCGGCGCCCCGCTGGCCTTCCGCTACTCCCGTTGGGGTGTCTTCGGCGGGGTGCTCATCGCCATCCTGATCGTCTTCCTGTACAACGGCGTCCGGTCGTGGACCCTCGCCTTCGGTCTCGCAGGCATCCTGCCCCCGGTCGTAGCCGGGTGGCTCCAGAACGTGCTGTTCGGTGGCATCGGCCTCGCCCTCATTCACCGCGCCGACCACTGAGGCGGAAAACGAGGACGGAGAAGGCTCCGTCCCCCGTTTCCGTCCTACCCTTCGGGCTGCGCCGTCACTCGCACCTTAGCCGGCCGGATCACCCGCCCGTTCAGCGTGTACCCCTTCGCCAGCTCCGCGGTGATGACGTCCGGCGGCAGCGCCACCGTCTCCTCGCGCTCGACGGCCTCATGCCGATGGGGGTCGAAGTCCGCGCCGAGGCACTCGATTCGCTGCACACCGTGCCCCGCGAACACCCGCAGGAGCTGGCCATAGACCATCCTGACCCCGGCCATCAAGCACTCCGCGCCGGCCGAGTCCACGGGCACTTCGAGCGCGCGCTCGAAGTTGTCGACGATGGGGATCAGCTCGGTGATGAGGCCCTCGTTGGCATACCGGACGAGCTGCTCCTTCTCCTGCTGCACGCGCCGCTTGTAGTTCTGCAGCTCGGCCGCCACCCGGAGGTGCTGGTCCTCCGCATAGGCGCACTTCCGCTCGAGGTCGCCGAGCATCTCTTGGAGCTTCGCCAGCTCCTCGTCTGCGGCTTCGCTCTCGGCGAGAACCGGCTGCTCCGCCGCAGGGGGGGCGGCCACTGACGCCTCCGGCGTGTCGGTGACGAACGGGCATTCGGCCGGTCCCGCCGGGTCGTGGGCCTTGGCTCCGGTCGTCGCCTCGTCCTCGGGTGTTGTGATCTCTATCCGCCGTGGTCCTTTCGGATCGTTGATCCTCATTGCACATCACCTGGGCCGAACGTCCCACCAACCTCCCGTTGCCTTTCGTGTCTCGGTTTGGCGCTTCTGGTGCAGCGTGTACTGCCCTACTGAGTCTCGCGCAAGTAGGGAAACCGGGACTGGACCAAGGCGCCGTCGTCCAGGCGCCGCGTGGACTGTACCAGGTTTCCCTACTTCCGCGAGACTCAGCAATCCACACCCTCTCCCGGCGCGGCCGTCGTCGCCTGTCCAGGTGAGCTCGGGCCCTCGTCTCTCTTCCGTATGACGATGCTGATCCGCAAGATGGCCTCCGCGATCTCCAAGGCCGTCCTCAGGGCGGAGGTCTTCACCGGCGTCGGGTCCACGACGCCGGCCGTCAGGAGGTCGGTGACGGCGCCGGTGTCGCAGTCGATCCCGAGCCTGCGGTTGCCGGTCGCGGCCTGCTGTGTGACGGCCTCCTCGACCTTCTCCAGCGGGTTGAAGCCCGCGTTGGCGACGATCACCGACAGGGGCCGTCTCAGTGCGGCGAGCACCGCGTCCACCCCGTAGGCCGCCATTCCGGCCGTGCCCTCTCGCACCGCGGCGACGGCCGGCAGGGCGCCGATCTCCGCCGCGCCTCCCCCCGGGAGGACGCCGCCAGTAGCTGCCGCCTGCACCGCCGCCGCGGCATCGGCGGCGATCCGCGCCCGCTCGTCCCGCACCTCCATCGTCGCCGCCCCCACCAGGATCGTGGCGGTGGGTTGGCCCGCGCCGCCGCTGAAGGAGATGTGGCCCAACCGCTCGTCCTCTGCGATCCGTGCCGCATGGCCGAGGGCGGGCGCGATCTCGTCCGCCGACCGCCTCAACCCGGCGCGCATCAGCGGGCGAGCGCCGCAGTGGTCGCTGACCTCGCTCAGGTCGCGCCGCCCCACGCGACGCAGCACCATCACGCCGGCCTCCGTGAACAACTCCTCGGCGGTCTCATCGACTCGCTGCTCAACCACGACGCACTTGACGCCCATGCCGATCAGCTTGCGGACGTTCGCCTCGAACTCCTCGCGGAGCTTGCCGGCGCGTCGGAACCCGGCCTCGGTGGCAAGGGCCTCGTCGTCCACCTTCTCCGGCTCCAGGGCGTCCGCCACGACGAGAACCGGGGCCTCCGCCACCTCCTGAGGCATCTGCCGGTTCATCCGCTCCTTGTCGACGATCACCCCGTTGAAGACGCAGCTCTCCGCGCCCTCCTTGGCGACGACCCGCTTCCCCAGCCGGAACGCCGGGTCGCGCAGCTTCCCCTCGGGCACGAGCTGCCCCGCCTCGACCGCGAGCCGAGCCAGCTCCTCATCGCCTCGCCCGGCGATGAGCGCGGCTGCGAACAGGCGCGGGTCGGACAGGCCCTCGACCCGGACGGCAGCCTCCTCCATCGCCTTGAGGGCCGCCGCGACACCCGCCCCCATGCCCTCGACAATCTTGGTCGGCGGCACGCCGCGCAGCGCGTGCGCCACGCCTTCCTCCACCAGCGCCGCCGCGAGGACCGTCGCTGTCGTCGTCCCATCGCCGACCTTCTCGTCCTGGGCCCGGGCGCCGTGGATGACCAGCCGCGAGGCTGGGTGCTTGACGTCGACCTTCCCCAGAATCGCCGAGCCGTCATTGGTGATCGTGACATCGCCGAAGCGGTCGACGAGCATGCAGTCGAGCCCCTTGGGCCCCAGCGTGCCCTCGACCGCCGACGCCACGGTCCGCACAGCCGCGGCATTCGACCGCAGCGCCGCGTGCCGCTCATCAACCTCGGAGTTGGGTGATAGGCCTGGCAGTTTGTCGCTCATCACTGACAACGGACCTCAGACCAACGACCGACGGCCGGGCATGGCAGGCCCCGCCATCGGGTCTACGACCAGACGCGACGACGTGGAGTGTCGTCTGCCTCCGGCCCGAGGTCTGTGGTCTGCGGCCTGCGGTCCGCCGTCCCGAGGTGCTCGCTCAACTCCTCCGCTACGCACGTCACCGCGGGAATGGCCCGCCAGTAGGGCAGCCGCTTCGGCCCGAAGGCCGCCACGACCCCTCGCGCACCGGAGGCGTTCACGTAGGTTCGCGCGACGATACCGCACGCTTGCCCGGCGGGCAGGCGGTTCTCCGCGCCGATCCGCACGCACACCTCGTCTCCCTCCACCACCGACGCCAGCAGCTCCCGCAGCAGTCGCTCCTGGTACAGCGCCTCGACGATCGCCTGCAGCTCCTGGCCCCGGCCGAAGTGCGGGTCCTGGAGCACGTAGATGACCCCGTCGATATAGATGTCCTGATCGTGCTCCTGCGCCAGGCCCTTCCGGATCGCCTCCAGCACCGCGGGCGGCAGCGCGAGGTCTCCCATCTCCTTGCGGATCTCCCGGATGTCCATCCGGCCCAGCGCGCCGACCTCCGCCCCAGCGAAGCGCTCGTTCAGTATCTCCCCAATGCGCTCGAGCTGCCGCGAGGTGACCGGGACGGGCAGCTCGACCAACCGGTTCTCCACGTGCCCGTCCGCCGTCACGCACACCAGCAGCACATTCCGCGAGCTGACGGGCGAGGCGTGAAGGTGCTCCAGCGCCCGCCGTGGCTGCCGCGGTGACACGACCACCGCCGGACAGCGGAGCAGCGTCGACAGCAGCCGCGCACCCTCCCGGAGAACGTCGGCCGGGTTCGCCACCCTCCGCCGGAACTCGCCCTTGACCCACGCCGCCTCCCGCAGCCCCAGCGGCTCCTCGTCCATCACGTGCTCGACGAAATACCGGTAGCCCTGGTCGGTGGGCAGGCGCCCCGCCGACGTGTGCGGCTGACCGAGCAGCCCCATCCGGGTCAAGACCGCCATGTCATTGCGGATCGTCGCCGAGCTGGCCTGCACCTCGATGCGCTGGCGCGTGGTGACCGACCCCACGGGCTCGCCCGTGCGGATGTGCTCGGTAATCACGACCGACAGGACCCGCTCCTGCCTCGGCGTCGGACGCGGCGCTGGCTGGCGCACCTCAGTCCACCCCCTCCGGAACCGACCTCTCAGAGAGGCCCTCTGCTCTTAACGCCCTGCCGAAGGTAGCAGTTTCGCCGGAGCATGTCAACGGCAGACGCCCCGCCGGGTGCAGCCGCAGATCGTGGGTAGTTCGCCTCTGGTAGCAGTGGCACTGGCAGCCGCCGTGTGCTGCCAGTGGCGCCGTTCGCTCTGCGAGAGAGCACTGGCAGCGGACGGCGGCTGCCAGTGGCACCACTGAGTTGGGCCGGCTGCCTACAGAAGGGGATCGCGCGAGGTTACAAAAGGTGACAGAATCGGACACTTCGCGCCGCGCGGAGGAGCCCCGAAGGCGCATTCTCCGGGCCGGCGCGGTCTCAGACGGGTACGGGTGTAACAGGCTTGGCACCCAGCGGGCGAGTGTTCCACGGGAAGCGCATGCCCGACGTGCCTGGACCCGCGGTGCAGCCGCAGCCTGCAGGCAGTTGTGCCACCGGCAGCCCCGCTGCCGCTGTCCCCGCGCTGAACCAGGGGACTGGCAGCACACGACGGCTGCCCGTGCCACGCCGGAAGATGGCTACGTACGGAAACAAGCCGCACCCCGCCCCCGGGCCCGCTGCCCACGTCTGGGCAGGACTCCCTTGCCCCGCGGTCGAAGTGGGTCGGGGACTCCACGGGCACAGAGGAGGACACCGGTGAGTCTGCTCATCTGCCTGGCAGTCGGGCCTGCGATGGCCGCTCCCCTCGGGCTGTCCGTCAGTCCCGATGGTGTGCTGCTGAGGGATGGCGCCCCCTACCGGGGCATCGGGGTCAACTACTTCGATTGCTTCTACCGAACGCTCAAGGACCCCACGGACACCTCCTACGACGCGGGCTTTGAGGCCCTGGAGCAGGCCGGCATCCCCTTCGTCCGTTTCATGTGCTCGGGCTTCTGGCCCTCCGAGAACAAGCTCTACCTCGAGGACAAGGAGGCCTACTTCCAGCGACTCGATGCCGTGGTGAAGTCCGCAGAGAAGCACCACCTCGGCCTCATCGCCAGCCTCTTCTGGAACATGAGCACCGTGCCCGACCTCGTGGGCGAGCCCTGCGACCAGTGGGGCAATCCGCAGAGCAAGACCCACGACTACATGCGCCGGTACGTGCAGGAGGTCGTGACCCGCTACCTGAACTCGCCCGCCATCTGGGGGTGGGAGTTCGGCAACGAGTACAACCTCGGCGCCGACCTCCCGAACGCTGCCGAGTGGCGGCCGCCCGTCTGGCCGACGCTCGGCACGGCGACCAGCCGTAGCGTGCGCGACGACCTCACCCATGACATGATCCGCACCGCCTTCCGCGGATTCGCGAAGGCTGTGCGCGAGATCGACCCCACGCGGCTGATCGACACCGGGAACGGCTTCCCACGTTCCTCCGCCTGGCACCAGTGGAAGGAGAAGAGTTGGACGGCCGACGCGCCCGAGCAGTACGCCGAGATGCTCGCCGGCGATAACCCCGACCCCATGAACGCGATCAGTGTGCACGCCTACGGCGAGGACGACCGAATCCGCCAGACCATGGCCCTCGCGCTGAAGCTCAAGAAGCCCCTCTTCGTCGGCGAGTTCGGCGTGCAGGGTCCGCCCTCCGATGAGACGATGCCCGCCTTCAGCACGACAGTCAGCGTCATCGAGAACGGGCAGGTCCCCCTGGCCGCCCTCTGGGTCTACGACCACGGCGGCCAGGACGAGTGGAGCGTCTCAGCCACCAACGCCCGCGCCTACCAGCTCGAGGCGTTGGCCGAAGCGAACGAACGCATCCGCGCAGCGATGAAAGGCGGCAACCGATGAGCTACCTCGCTCGCGTGGTTGCTCTCCTGACCTTGGGGTGTTGCGCGGGCTTGGTCCAGGCCGAGAAGATCACCGACCTGTCCACCGAGTTCGACTACTTCGCCAACTCGTGGGGGCTGATCGGGCTGAAGGACTACCCGAGCGGCTGCCGCATCACACCCGACTGGCACCTTCAGCTTGCGGATGGCATCGAGGCGGAGTGGCTCCTCGGCGAGAGCGGGCAGTCGCTGCCACGAGGAGTGCGGCGGACGTCGGAGTTCGGGGGGCCACTGGTCTGTAGCTACCTGCTGGTGGACAGGAGCATCGACTGCTGGCTTCGCGCCTGGGCGATGCCCCTGCCGGGACGGCCGTGGGACTACCGCAACCGAGGCGCGGATGAGGGCAACTTCCTGTTGGTGGCCACGGCGCGCCTGCGGAACCGGTCTCGGCGGCCCAGGCCGGCACGCATCGCGATGCGGCTGCTCCGGCAGGGCGCGCCGCTCCAGCTGGCCCCAGGCCCGGACGAGAGGACCGGCGTCGAGGGCGGTCGAGCCCGCGCCATGGTCGAACGCCGCGGCACAGTGGGGGGCCTCGTCCTGCCGGACGGGACCATTGGGCTGCAGTGCCACCTCGCTCCTGGACCGGCGGTCCGCGTGGTGTTCTGGCTGCCCTTCCGCGGCCTCGACCCCCAGAGCGACGAGCTGCAGAGGGCGCCCGATCTGTGGCCGAGATGGGTCGAGCAGCATGCCCTCGACTACTGGAGCCCGCTTCTCCATAGCGACTCGGGTCGGGTGAGCATCCCCGATAGCAAGGCATTGAGCACCTACTTCGCCTCGCTCGCCTATACGTTCATCGGTCGCGATGACGGCAGCGTTCATCCCGGCGAGGGCTTCTACGACGGCTACTTCCTCCGCGACGGCGCGTACCAGGCCTGGGCGCTCGAGTTGGCGGGCTACCTTGACGAAGCACGGCCCAGCGTGCTCGAGACCCTGCAATGCCAGAAGCCCAACGGGCAGTTAGAGAGCCAGGGCGGGGAGCTTGACGGGAACGGCCAGGGGCTCTGGAACCTGTGGCGGCACTACACGTACACGCGCGACGGGAAGTACCTTCGCCAGGTCTACCCCGCGATCCGGCGGAGCATGGAGTGGCTCGCCGGTGCCCTGAAGCGCGCCCCGGGCGATCCCGACGCCGCCTTCGCCGGGGTGCTGCCGAAGTCATGGGCCGACGGCGAGGCGCTCCCGAAGCCCGACTACCATGTCGTCGGCTACGATGTCTGGAACCTGCGCGGCGCTCTCTGCGCCGTCGAGGCCGCCAAGGCGCTCGGCGAAGCGGCCGATGCCGAAGCCTGGGGCCGCCTTGCCGCGGACTACCGCGCCGCGCTGCTCCGGCTCATCCAGAAGACCGGAGCGAAGGGATTCCCGCCCACCCTCGAGCTTGAGGGCACGGACTGGGGGAACCTCGAGGTCATCTTCCCCACGCAGCTCTTCAGTCCACATGACCCCCGCGTGTCCGCCACCCTCGCCGAGGCCCGCAAGACCTTCGTCGAGGGCACCATCCGCTGGTGCCCGAAGACGCTGCAGGTGATCCACCCCTACATGTCTACGTTCATCACGAACAGCCACGTCATCCGCGGCGAGCAAGAGAAGGCCGTCGAGGGCCTCTACGCCTTCCTCCTGCACTCGACCTCGGACGATGGCTTCCCCGAGGGCGTGTACTACCCCTCACGCACCGCCTGGGGCGACACCATCCCGCACCTCTGGGCCGCGGCCATGTACGTGAATCTCGTCCGCAACATGCTGGTCCGCGAGGACGGGGCGAGTCTCCACTTCGCCAGCGCCGTGCCCGGTCACTGGCTCGAGCCCGGCGAGGAGGTGGCCTTCCGCCACGCCCCGACCACCTTCGGCGAGGCCGGCCTGTGGCTCCAGGCCGAGGAGTCCGTACTGCACGCCCGCCTCGACGTGCCCTCCGCCAACCGGCCGCAGTCGGTCGTGCTCCACACTCCGCCAGGCATACGCATCTTGGACGTACGCGCCCGGCAGGGCCGGGCCTTGCGCGTGCGCGCGCACGAGATCGTCCTGAAGCCCGAGGACTCCTCCCTCGACATCACTATCGAGCGGGAGCCGGCGAAGCGCATCACCTACGAGCGCACTGTGGCCCACTACCTGGCCGGCCGGAAGGCCCCGAACGCCCAGTTGCGCGACCTGCTACCATGGCCACTTGCCCCGGAGCCCGACGCGGTCAAGTGCGTGGCCCTTGACCTGCGGTCGGCCGCCAACGTCGATCCCTTCACCGCGCCCTTCGGCACCCTCAACCCGGGCAAGTACCTCTTCACTGGGCTGTCGACCGGCCGCATCACGGCGGCGGGGGTCCCGTTCGACGTCATCGACCCTCAGGCCAACGGCGGAAAGGGGTTCGTGGCCCTGCAGGGCTCGGACACCTCGGTCGACTTCCCGGGCGAGGTGACGATCCCCGTCGGCCTCGCCGGCCAGCGCGCCTTCTTCTTCGGCCAGGTCACCGGCTGGCAGCCGAGCGACCCCGGCGACCCCAAGACTCACGCGGTGGGGGAGTACATCCTGCACTACGCGGACGGGCGCCGGCAGATCGTGCCGCTCATCAGCGGTGCCACGGTCGATGACTGGGCCATGCCTCCGGCGGCGCAGCTCACCCAGCCCGCCCTCCGGGGCGACCCCTGGCACCTCTCCGTCCTTGCCGTCAAGCTCCGTGCCGCGAAGCTGGAGAAGATCACCTTCCGCGACGAGGGCACGCCCGCCTCGCCGCTCCTCGCCGCGGTGACCATCGAGCAACGCTGAGCGCTGGGGAGACCGTCACGGGTAGAGCAGATACGCCTCCCGCGCGCGCCGGAACTCGGCCTCCTCGGCCACCCAACCCGCCGTGATCTCTTCCGTCGGCGCCAGCCGCCCGATGCCGTCGGTCACCCGGTCCGTGCCGAACAGATGGCGGCACGGCGTCACATCGAACCCCTCGGGGAAGAGCCCCGTCAGCGTCCGGGCGATCTCCACCGACGCCCGCACCGGCCGCAGCGCCCGCCGGTCCGTGGTGAAGACGAAGCACCCGCCGCAGACCTCACCTTCGAGCTTGCTCGACCGCGGGACGAACCGGATGGGCACGAACCGCAGATGGGGAATCGCCGCCGCATTCAGCTCCACCGCGAGCAGCACGCCGTCGACGTAGGGCGCCCCGAAGTACTCGAAGGGCTGGTCGGTGCCGCGCCCCACGGATATGCTCGCAGCCTCGAGGGGGCAGATCGCCGGGTACAGCGTCCCCTGCGTGAGGCTGCGCATGTTGGGTGACGGGCTGACCCATGGCAGGCCTGTCTCATCGAACCACATCGCCCGCTCCCAGCCCTGGCATTCGATCACCGTCAGGTCGCACCCGATGCCGTACTGCTCGTTGGCGAACCGCGCCAGCTCGCCCGGTGTCAGCCCGTGCCGGGTCGGGATGCGGTGGTAGGCCGCCAGGCTGCGGAACGGCGGGTCCAGCGTCGGGCCCTCGACGTCTACCCCGTTGATCGGGTTCGGCCTGTCGAGCACGAAGAAGGCCAGACCACGCTTGGCCGCCTCCTCCATGCAGTAGGCCATCGTGGTCGTGTACGTGTAGAAGCGCACACCGACGTCGGCGATGTCGAACACGAGTGCGTCGAGACCTTCGAGCATTTCGTCGGTCGGTCGCTGAACCGATGAGTACAGACTGTGCACCGGCAGCCCTGTCGCCTCATCGACGCTCGACGCCCCGCTGAACACCTCATCGGCCTCCCCCCGCAGCCCATGCTCGGGGGAGAAGAGCGCCCGCAAGCTGACCCCCGCCTCGCGCAGGACGTCGATCGCGTGCCGATGGTCGCGCGTGACGGCCGTGTGATTGGCGATCAGCCCCACCCGGCGCCCTTGCAGCCCCGGCGCGCCCTCCTGGGCTACTCGGTCCAGGCCGGTGAGCACCGTCCGCGCGGGCCGAGGGAGCAGCACATACGGTCGCGGCTGCGCCACCGCCGCCCCAACGATGTTGGCCACACCGCGACGAATGTGCTCCGCGACGCCATCCCGCGTCGGGTGACACCGGTTCGTCAGAATGACGATGTACGCGCGGCTCGGTGGGTCGATCCACACCGAGGTGCCCGTGAAGCCGGTGTGCCCGACGCCCCCCGGCGGGAACACGTCGCCCCGGACGACGGGCGTGTAGTCGCTGTCGATGTCCCAGCCGAAGCCCCTGGCGCCGCCCGGGTGCAGCGACTGCCGCGACGTCGCCCGGCGAACCATGGCCGGCGAGAGAACCCGAGCGCCTTCCAGTTCCCCCAGGTTCAGGATCATCCGGCAGAACCGAGCCACATCCTCCGCCGTCGCGAACAGCCCCGCGTTGCCTCCCACGCCCTCCAGGGCGCGCGCGTTCTCATCGTGGACCGTCCCGCACAGCACACCCTCCGCCAGCTGCTCGGTCGCCGCGCAGCGGAGGTGCAGCTCCGCCGGTGGGTTGAACATCGCCGTCTGCATCCCAAGCGCCTCGAACACGTGGCGCCGGCAGTACTCGTCCAGCCGCGCACCAGACGCGACCCCGACGATCTCGCGTAGCAGCATGTACCCCAGGCACGAGTAGATCAGCCGGCTCTCGGGCGGCGCCTGCAGCGGCCGCCGGCACACGTCCGCGATGATCTCCTCCGGTGATAGCCCACCGTCGAGGTAGTTGTAGTATGGCGCCATCCCCGAGGAATGTGTGAGCAAGTGATGGATCGTCACCCCGTCCTTGCCGCCACCCGAGAACTCGGGGAGGAAGCGCGACACACGGTCTTGGAGCGACAGCCGTCCAGCCTCGACAAGCTGCAGCACTGCGGCGGCAGTCGCGATGGGCTTCGTGAGCGACGCGAGGTCGAAGACCGTGTCCTCCGCCATCAACCGACGCTCCGGCACGACCATCCGAAGCCCGGCCGCTCGCCGGTAGAGCGCCGCCTCGCCCCGCCCAACGAGCACCACGGCGCCGGGGAAGTCCCCGCGCGCCAGGCACTCGTCAACCAGGCGGTCGATCGCGTCACAATCGAGGCTGCTCATCGGACAGGATCACCGGGAGGGTTGGGGCTGCGCGCGCGCGAAAGCTACCGGCAACGGCGCGATTCTGGCCCTGGCAGCACCATCACATGGCCGCCGATCCCTACGCAGCACACCACGACCGACAGCTAACGGACCGCCGCTCCGGCCCAACTCTCCGCACGATGGCCGTTGCCTTCGTGTGCATCATCGGGACCGTGCTCTTCATCCACTGGGCGGAGCTGGTCCTCGGCAGCGTGCGCGGCCACAGCGCCCTCGCGAACACCTCCATCCCCGTCGGCGCGTTCTTCGCCTTGGTCGTTGTGCTGGCCTGCAACTCGCTGATCGGCTGGGCCTGGCCGAGGGCCAGACTGGACCGCGCCGAGCTCGTGATGGTCTACGTGTTGACGGCGGCCTCGACCGTCATCGCCTCCTCCGGCGGCATCCACTTCCTGATCCCCACGCTCACTGCGCCCTGGTACTTCGCCACGCCGGAGAACAGGTGGGCCGAGTTCCAGCCGTACATTCCCGAGTGGTTCTCCCCGCGCAGCGAGGACGTCATCAAGGCCTTCTACGATGGCCAGGCCAGCGTGCCCTGGGCGAAGTGGGCCACGCCGCTCGGCGCCTGGTTCGGCTTCGTCGTCGTCTTCTCACTCGCCACCCTCAGCGTGGTCGCCATCGTCCGCCGCCAGTGGGTCGAGCACGAGAAGCTCACCTTCCCCACGGTCTACATCCCGCTCAACATGACTCGCGGCCGAGCCTTCTGGACCGACCGCACCATGTGGATCGGCTTCGCCATCCCCTTCCTCGTCGGCACGCTGAACACGCTGAACCTCAACGTCCCCACCATCCCCAAGCTCGAGTACCGCACCATCGACCTCGGCCCCTACCTCCGCGAGCGCCCGTGGACCTACCTCGCACCGCTCTCGCTTTCGCTCTACCCGTTCGTGACCGGCATCGCTTACCTGCTCTCCACCGAGGTCACGCTGAGCAGTGTCGTCTTCTTCTGGTTCACCAAGTTCGAGCGCCTGCTCGGCGGCGCGACCGGTTGGAACGAGTGGGGGAGCGGCCTGCCCTACTCGCGCTTCCCCTTCCTCGAGCACCAGGGCGCTGGCGCCTTCATCGCTCTGGGGCTGCTCTCGGTGTGGACCGGACGCGCGGAGTACGCGCGCCTCCTCCGCGCCGCCCTCGCCATCACGCGGCCCGGCGAGGAGGCCACGGTGGAGGACGCCTGGCCGATGCGGGCCTTCCTCGTCGCCTTCGTGCTGCTGATCGCCTACTGCTGCGTGGCCGGCATGTCGCCCGTGCCCTGCGTGGTGCTCCTCGGCCTTAGCCTCCTCTACATGACCACCGCCACCCGCATCCGCGCCGAGACCGGCAACGCGTGGCTCTTCGGCCCGAACGTCGACCCCAACCAGGCCATCCTCTCCGTCGCCGGCTCGCGCAGCTTCCGCGCGCAGGACCTCACCATCATGGCCTTCCTCAGCAACATCTCGAGCTACGACCTCCGCTGCATCCTGATGCCGCACCAACTCGACGGGCTGAAGATCGCGAACGAAGTGGGGGTCTCGACGCGGAAGACCGCGGGGGCCATGATGGGCGCCGTCTCGGTGGCCCTCGCCTGGGGAATGGTCAGCGCGCTGACCATCTGGTACCGGTGGGGCGCCCTGGGGAAGCTCGAGCCGTGGCGCACCCTCAACGGCCGCCGCCCGTTCGAGCAGCTTCAGAACTACCTCCTCAACCGCACCGGCACCGACTGGCACGGCACCTCGTTCATCGGCGTCGGGGCGCTGATCACCGTCGGCCTGATGGCCCTCCGCATGAAGTTCCTCTGGTGGCCGCTCCACCCGGTCGGCTACGCCATGGCCGGCACCTATACCATGGACAAGGTCTGGACGCCCTTCCTGATCGCCTACATCGTGAAGAACCTCACCCTTCGCTACGGCGGCCCCAAGCTCTACCAGCGCATGCTCCCCTTCTTCCTCGGCCTCATCTGCGGCGACCTCTTCAACGGGGGCTTCTGGACGCTGGTCGGCTGCCTCTTCTCCAACTGGCACGTGTACCCGATGAACTGGTGACCAGCCATCGTCTCCGCCGTTGTGGGAGCGGTCTCAACCGCGACTGCCGTTCGTCGCATGTCCGTGTCTTCGTGGTCAGACTGGTTGCGGTGCTCAGCGCCGCGGTCACCGCTCCAGCGTCACCGCGATCGCACTGTGCTTCGGCACTGTGATCGCCTTCCACTCGCCCGCTCCCAGCTTCCTCTCCTCCAGCTTCACCCTCTCGGGCTCCTCGAAGGTGTTGATCGTGTCTACCAACGCCGCCGTCATGACCGTCACCGTTCCCGTCGTCGGCGCGAACCCGGCGAGGTCCAGCGTCACCGGTGCCTCCTGGACGGGGTCGCGGTTCACCAGGATGATGTGCAGCGTCTGCTTGTCCTCGCTCAACATCGCCACCGCATCGACTGCCGGCAGCGGGCCCTCGCCGCCGGGGATGAGGATGTCCGGCGTCTTCACCTCGACCGGCACCCGCCACGGGCCGGAGTGCTCGGTGTGGAGCTGGAACGCGAGCGCCTCGGGTGAGGCGACCGCGCGCGTCTTGTCGGTCCGGATCGCACCCAGGACGTTCACCGTCTGCGCGAGGTGCGCCCCCGGCACCATGTCGCCGAGCCGCACCAGCGCGTTCAGCATGCTCACGCAGTAGAGCCCGTCCCGCAGTTGGTAGAAGTCCTCGTATCCCTGGTTGTTCGCCTGCTGCGTCCACACGTTCCACTCGTCGAACATGAGCGGCAGCGGCTTCGTGCGATCAGGCAGTTGGACCGACCGGAAGTCATCCGCCAGCGCGCGCTCGAGGCGTGGCGGCGTGGCGATGATGATCCCGTAGTTGTCGAGCGCTGACCGGGCCGGGTCATCGCCGATGTAGTGGTGGACCGACAGGTAGTCGATCTCCCCGCCGGCGATCTGCGCCTGCGTGACGTTCCAGTTCCGGTTACCCAGCTCCCCGTTCCCGATTAGCTCGATGTCGGGGCTGACAGCGCGCATCGCGCGCGCGAACTCCACCGACCGGAGGGCGTACTTCGTCGCATCGACGTGCCCGAGCTGCCAACCCCCGTACATCTCGTTCCCGATGCTCCACAGCTTGCAGCCGAAGGGCTTCGCATGCCCCTCCGCCGCCCTCCGCTTGCCCTGGGTCGTCTCCGGCCCGCCGTTCACGTACTCCACCCATACGGCCGCCTCTCTAGGCGTGCCCTCCCCCGCATTCACCGTGATGTACGGTTCGCACCCGAGCAGCTCGCACAGCCGCAAGTACTCGTGCGTGCCGACGTCGTTCCACTCCCACTCCTGCCAGGCGCGGCTCCAGCGTGGTGGGCGCTGATCGCGTGGGCCGATGCCGTCCTCCCAGTGGTAGCCAGACACGAAGTTCCCGCCCGGGTAGCGCAGGCTCGGGATGTGCATCTTCCGCGCCAGCTCGATCACATCGCGCCGGAACCCATCCACGTTGTCCGCTGGCATGAGCGACGCGCAGCCGATCCAGAGCTTGCCCGGCCCCTTCGTGGTGATGGCGAGGGAGTCCATCCCACCGAGCCTCCCACTCGCGCGCGGAGCGCCGAACCTAAACTCGAAGGTCTGCCATTCACTCGTCGGGCGACACGTCGTCTGATCCACCACCCCGTCCTCGCCGCGGATGGAGATGGCAACCGGCTCGGTCAACCCCTCCGCGCGCAGAACCACCCTTCCCACCAGCCCCACACCCCCCGCAACCTCGAGGCCGCCCTGCCGGATGCCGTGCTCCTTCCCATCGCCGGGCAGCTCGATCCGCTCCGACTGCGCCGGCACGTAGTAGACCCGGTTGTCGCGCGCGAACACGACACCCTCGCCCAGTCCCACTGGCTCCCAACCCTCGATCGCCCCGTTCCCCGCCACCTCGCCGGTGAACTTGCGGTTGGTGAGCATCTCCGCCCAGAAGCCGCCGTAGAAGCACCGCCGCATCAGCTCCACGAACTGGCCGTAGCGGCGCAGGTCAAGCCGGGCGAGCTCGCCCTCGGCCCGCACGCGGACGGTCGTCGCCAGCGACTGCGGCTGGACAGCCTGCGCGGGCACGGAGATGACCTTGACGTAGTCCACGTCGAGCACTACCCCCGGCCCATCGAGGAAGGTCTTGCCCAGGATCCCCGCCCACTGCGGTCTGTCCATGGTGCTGTAGCGCCCGACCGGCCGCCAGTCATTGTCGCCGGGCCGCTTGAGGAGCGCCTCGAACACCCACCCGCGCTTGCGGAAGAGCAGCCACACGTCCTTCGCCGGCGCGCCGGCCTTCGCGTAGCCCCCCTGACCGGTCGGCTCCAGCCACACCTCGGGCTCGGTCATCGGCGGCTGCGAGAACGGGCCGAAGAACGGTCCCGCTGTCAGCAGCCGTTCGTGCGAGAACGCGACCGTCAAGCCCAGGTGGAAGTTGCTGCCGGACGGCGCCTCCGTAAGCTGCATGTGCGACTCCACATCCCAATCACCGTCGGGCAGCGGCGTCAGGAGTGTCGGCCCGAAGTCGGCGCCGACCCAGTGGTTGTAGCCACCCTTGTGCTGAGGCACGCGCAGCCGGAACCATCCCGGCCGCTCGGTCAGCGAGTACGTCGGCCCCTCGACCGGCACGCGCCACTCCCACTTGGCGGAGAGCTGTGGCTGGCCGAACTGTTCGTCGAGGAGGACGTCGGCTCGAGCGGCAGCAGTGCGCAGCAGGAGCGAGACCAGGAGGCAGAGCATGGGGGAAGCCCTCCGGCAACGGCTCGAACGGTATGCGAGCAAGGGTGCTCGCGGCCCAAGGAACGGCATGGCCGCCTGAGAAGGCGTTCGATGACCAACGCGCGACCTCCTCCGTCAGCGGCCCCGACGCAGGGGCAGCCTTCTCCCAACCTCAACTGCACGCCGGAGTCACCACAGGCGTCCCCCTTCCGCCCCCTCTGCCCGCGATGTGCCGCCACGTCACAACGACAACAGGAGATCACCCGCTGCCTGTCGAAGCACGCAAGAACAGACGCTATCCTGGGTGAGAGGGTAAACCGCAATGCGTGCGTTCAAGCTTGGCGTGATGATGGGTTGCGCAGTCGTGCTGCTCGCGACGGCGGTGGGCGCTCAGGGCATTCAGTGCGCCCTACAGAAGACCGGAGCCCTGATCCTCAGCGCGGATGGTCAGAAGGTCGGGATGCTCGAGCTGAACGCCCACGGGCCCGAGTGGAAGTACGCGTCGCAGACGGAGGCGACGGCCGAGGTCAAGAACACGGAGGACGATCAGGGGAAGATCCTAACCGGCCGACTCCCGGTGCCCAACACCGAGGGTGGCGCGGTCACCTTCACCGAGACGGTCGTGCCCGGCGAAAACAAGCTCGATGTCACCTACGACCTAAGCTTCAGCCAGGTGATGGCCCTGAACGGGCTGCAGATCTCGCTGATCCTCCCGGCCACACGGTATGCGGGGAAGCCCGTGACCCTGCGGGTGGGTGAAGGCGAGAAGGCCCTCGTTCTGGCGGAGACCCTCAACCGGGAGATGTGGGAGCTCACGACCGTCAAGGGCGATCAGGTCCGGATCGCCGCCGAGACGCCGGACCAGATCACCCTCACCACCGACCAGGAAGCCGACATCGGCATCAAGGACCTCCGCCGGTGGGACCGCGACGAGTTCGAGGTGAGGATCGCTCTGATCACCGAGCAACAGGGCCGGCAGGTCAACACCGCGGATTCGTTCAAGATCAAGGTGTCGCTCGAGTTCGGCGGGGCGGTCGAACTGACCGGGCCGTAGGCGGACCTGATGTAGGGGTTCCCGTAGCACCCGGGGTGGTGGCGACGGAAGGTATCGGCAGAGACCTGGATGACGTTCTGATGCCGCCAGCGCTTTGTCCCGAGGCTACTTCTGCGTGGCTGGGCTCTGTTCGCCCGTCCTCGACTGCGCGCCGGGCGCGGCGGCCAGTTCGTACTTGAACACCTTCCCGTCCCCTCCGACCAGCAGGGCGTCGGTCTTGGCGTCGCCCAGACGTACGGCCGCGATGGAGGCGCAGGGCTCGGCGAGAGCTTCCTGGTACACAAGGTTACCCGCCTTGTCATGGACGTACAGGACCGACGCTTGCGATGGCAGGGCCGCCACCGCCGTCGCGAAGTACGTTGATCCGTCCGGCGCCAGGACGACAGGTACGCCTCGGGCTATGGACAGAGTGCTGGCTTGGGGTGCATCAAGCTTCTTGGCTACACTGCCGTCGAACCGCAGGACCCAGATGGCGCCATCTCCCGCCAGCAGAGCGTACTGCTGGTCCTTGGCCGTCGGCCACCGACAAATGGAGAAGTGTGCGAAGTACCCCGGGGGCTGGCCCTGACCGACGACCGCGCCGGTCGCGTCTCGGACGGTGATCTCGCCTCCGGCATTGCTGTTCACGACCTCCGCCCTTCCATCCCGGTTCGTGTCCACCAGCTCCACGTGCCAGGCGTTGCCGTCCGGTTGCTGCCACTGCTTCTTGCCGTGGCTGTCGAGCAGATGCACGCCGCCGTCTCCATTGAACCCTACGCCGAACTCCAGTCTTCCGTCGCCGTTCACATCGCCCGCGCCCATGTCGTCCACACCCGGGAACCCCCCGTACGTCCAGAGCACCTTCCCTTGGTGGTCCATCAGGTACGCCGGCCTCACCCACGCCCCGCGGCTCATGAACTCGCACACCCCATCACCCTCGACATCGATGATGTCCACCTGGACGCCGAAGTTGCTCCGGCGGACACCGGGGTTGCTGAAGCTCACTTTCGCCTTCTGCTTGCCGGTCTGGTCCACGAAGACAGCGCCGTTCGTCCCGGCCAGTCCGATCTCCCGGCCGGGCGCCGGGTCCAGTTCGCCCTCGACGATACCGGTGACGACCCCCAGCGACGGCACCTGCACGAACACGCTCTGACGCAGGAGTCCACTGCCGACACGGACTCCCGCCTTCTGAGCTGCGGCCGGCGGCTGGAGCCGGGCCGGCCCCAGTGCGCCCCTGGGTATGCAGCCCCCCATCGACGCGACAGCGACAGCCGCTGCCAACCATGCCACGCCTTGCCTGATGCCTCCGGCCACTGCAGGTCCTCCTCTCCGGCGGGCGCCGACGCAAGCCGCCCTGCTCCGGTCCCTTCTACTTCCCAGGTTCCAGCTCCAGCTTGTGCTTCCCGTGGCACTCGGTGCAGGCCTGTTCGGGTCCCTGGGCAGGGGGCTTGGCGTGGTGGCACTTCTTCTGGTCGGTGTGGCAGCCGCGGCAGAACTCGGCCACCTTGTCATGCGCGATGATCCGGTCGGGGGCCGTCTTGCGGTCCTCGTCGTCGACGTGCGCCTTGCTCTCGCCATGGCACGTGGCGCAGGAGACGCCCGCCTTCCGATGCGTGACCGTCAGCTCCTCTTGGCTATAGTCCACGTGGCACACGAAGCACTGGTTGTCGATCGCCGTGGCGACCGCTTCCGTCTGGCTGAGGATGCGGCGGACCTTCGCCTCCTTCACCATGATCTTCATGTTGGCGTACTGCGCCCCGCCGTGGACCTGGAAGCCGATCTTGCCGGTGCTGAACTTGTCGTTGGTGATGTCCGCCGTCAGGGTGCCGTTGAGGGTCGCCGTGATGTGGTTGCCCTCGGCGACGATGACCGCCGTGTTCCAGTCGTCGAGCTTCACGATCGACTCATCCTCGTTCCGCGACAGGAACCCGCCCGAGTAGATCGTCCCGACGGTCACGCCGTACTCCTTCTTGTCCAGGATATCGAACTGGTAGCCGTCCTGGCCGGCCAGCTTGCGGAACCAGATGCCGCTGTTCCCGGGCCAGACCATCTTGAAGGTGACGCTCAACTCGAAGCTGTCGAGGTCGTCCTTCGTGTAGAGGTCGCCCACCTGCCCCTGGTTCTGCTCGCCGATCAGGACTCCGTCCTGCACCGTCCACTTCGCATTCCCCTCCGGCGCCCATCCGGTCAGGTCCTTCCCGTTGAAGAGCTGCCGCCAGGCCGGCTCGAACTTGGGGATGGAGGGTTGCGCGATGACGAGGCAAGCAAGAGCTAAGATGACGGCGACCACCAGAAGCGGACGAACGCGACTCATCGGCTGCCCCCTGCGTGACTCATCGGTCCCGTTGCCGGACCTCTGATCCCTGACCCCTGACCCCTGCCGTCTCACACCACCCTCCACTCCCGCAGGAACCGATACTCCTCCGGTAGCTCCGCGAACGTGCGCTCCCAATGCCGGCCCAGTTTCCCCTGCTCGACCTCCGAGAGCGTCCGCGGCTGGTTGCGCACCATCAGGTTGTTCTCGAGTTCGTCGATGGTCGTCATGCCCGGCACGCAGGCGGTCAGGTACTCGTTCTGGATGATCTTCTTGACGGAGAGCGCGGCGATCTCCATGTCGCTGATCTCCTGCCCGGATCGCCGCGCGCTGCGGAACAGGCTGCCGCCCGCGAAGGGCTTGATGGTCACCAGCCCCACATCCTTCTCCTTCGCCATCGAGAAGACCCCGTGGACCTCGTCCGGCTCCGAGATCGGCGTGTAGGGGAAGATGAGCATCTCGAACTCGGGGAAACCCCCCATCACGCGCATGTGGAACTCGCGGCTGTGCGACGACATGCCAAGGTGCCTGATCTTCCCCTGCTCCTTGGCCTTCATTCCGACCTCGACCACCGTCGCGATCTCCGCATCGGTGTGCCCGCCGTCGGTGAGCGCCTGGGGTCGGAAGATGTCGATGCAATCGGTCTGCAGCCGCCGCAGGCCCTCGTCGATCTCGAACATGATCTTGTCGAAGGTCCGGTTGGCCGGGTTCCGGATGCACAGGATGTAGTCGGAGTACCCGACCCACATCCGCTCCCCCAGCGCCTTCAGGCACCGGCCGTATACTGTCGCCTCCGCGGGCGTGGTGATGTCGACGTAGTTCACCCCCAGGTCGATCGCCCGCCCGACCACGTCCTCCCGATCCCGCTGCACATCGGGCGGCGGCACATCGCCCGGGAAGTCCCCCCAGTACCGGTTCCCCTCCCGATCACGCCAGTGCCCCCCGAGGCTGATCTCCGAGAGCATCAGCCCCGTCTTCCCCAACCGCCGGTACTTCATGCCCGGCTCGTAGTTCAGGATGTCCGGCTTCGCCTCCGCCGCGCGAGCGACCCGCGGGGCGACGGCGGTCACGCCGGCAACCGCCAGCGCCGCGGCGCCTCCGGCGGTCTTGGCGAGGAAATCGCGACGGGACAGGCGGTGCTTGCTCATGGTGGTCTCCTGTGGCAGCGAAGGCCCGCGTCACGCTGCAGTGGAGCGGTTCGTGGGAGTGCGCCCGGGCTCCTGCTTGTTGTCGGTCTACCGCGTGGTCTCCAGCCTCCCCAACTCCACCAGCGCCTCCAGGTCCTCCAGGTCTTCCGGGGCGTGCTTACGCACGGCTTCCCGCACGCGCTCGAGCGCTGCGTCGTCCGCGAGGCCCAACATGCGACACAGATCACCGACGTCGGTCGTTCGGCTTGAGGCGAGCTTCAGCAGCACGAGGTGCGGGAGAGGGATGACCGGCAGGCCTTCGGGATCGCGGTTCTGCTGGGCCTCAGTCAGGGCCTCGTGGCACCAGGGCTCGGCGCAGCTCAGCAGGACAAGCTGTGTGCCCTTCGGTGAGCGCCACGTTGAGCCGCCGACCGCGAGGTCGCCGAGTCGCCCCCAATCCGCCTCTGCCAGCCGGTGCTCGGCGGCCGACAGGTCCTGATCCGCGACCATGATGTCGATGTCCTTGGTTGCGCGCTCCGGCATGTAAAGGCGGGCGGCCACGGCGCCGATCACCGCCCACGGGATCGGGTCCAGCAACTCCCGCAAGTCTGGCCAGTGCATGAGCGGTGCCCCCTCCATGAGCGCGACCAGATCGCTCCCACTCCCAGGGCGCTGGCGCCGGCGGCACAGCTCGATGACGAACGCGCGCCGGCCGCGTGGTGTCTGAAGGTCCACGTCAGTCCCCATCTCGCTCCTGCCCCTGCCGCGGTAGCCATCCGAAGGCGGGTCGCGCCACCGACGCTGCCAGCGCCGCGACGGCGAGCAGGTTCATCGTTGCGGCGGCTCTGTCCCAACCGCCGGCGCGGGCGCCGCGCCCTCCGCGGCCGTCCCGCAGGAGGGACACGCCAGATCGCCGGCCGAGAGGGGCTCCAGGCACTGCTGGCACACGGGCAGCTTGCGCCCGCACTTCTCGCAGAAGTCGCTGGGCTTGACCACCGCCTCCCCGCAACCGGGGCAGCGACGCACCCGGTCACCCCGCTGCAGCGCCTGGCGGGTCTCCTGCGCGGCGCGGAGCTTGGCCTCCGACTTCTCCGCGAGGCCGACGAGCGTCTGCAGCTCGGGGTCGCTGACCCGGCCGAGCTTCACCAGCGCCACGGCCCGTCGGCCGATGGCCGCGTAGTTCTCCGTCACGAGCTGGCTCAGCTCAGAGATGTCGGCGTCGAGCTTGAGCGTCTCCGCACCGCGCGAGACGCCCTCGGCAGCTTGCTTGAACACCTTGCGGGCCTCGTCGAACAAGTCCATCGAAGCGACCTCCTCAAGCGGCGAGCGGCTCGAACCACAGACACAGAGACACAGGGAAGGCCAACCGTTGGCTGTGGCGAGCGAGATCGCCGCCAGCAAGGGCTTCTTCGCCACAACGCCCCACCGCTCCTGCGACTGCGCCCGGAAACGCACGATCCCCGCGACGGCTCGTTCTGCCCCGAGCACACCGCGGGGATCGCAGCCAGACATTGCCTGTGACCGTGCCCTGCCCACCCTCCTTTGACGGCGATGCAGTCGGCCCAACACGTGTCTACTACATATGATAGGAGATTGTCCTACTACTGTCAATAGGGGGAGTCCGGGGAACGGTATGTGGGAGCGCGGACACCCTCGTCCGCAGGGGTGGCGTCTCTCCGCCGCCTAGCCCTTCCGCCTCCGCGCCGCATCGGTCTCCGGGTGCATCGACTCGCCCCGGACCGTCTCAACCGCGTGAGCCAGCACTGGTTGGAGCGTCTCCCACTGCTCCCGGACGGCCTTCGGGCTGCCCGAGAGGTTCACGATCAGCGTCCGTCCCCGCGCTCCCGCCACGCCGCGCGACAGCATCGCCCGCGGCGTCTTCGCCATGCCCGCCGCGCGGAGGGCCTCGGCGATGCCCGGCGCCTCTCGCTCGAGCACCCTCTTCGTCGCCTCGGGCGTCACATCGCGCGGCGCAAGGCCTGTCCCACCCGAGGTGACGGCCAGGTCGACCCCGTCCTCGTCGCACACCGAGCACAACCATGCCTCGATGGCCTCCGGCTCATCCGGAAGCACCTCCGCCCGGACAACCTCGCCCCCCTCCCGCTGCACCAACTCCCGCAGCAGGGGCCCGCTCAGGTCCGCTTGCTCCCCTCTCGCCGCCGAGTCACTGACCGTCAGGATCGCTACCCGCATCGCTGCACCTCTGTCCTGGTGACGGCCGCAGGCATTCTTGCCTGCGGCCGTCAGGCCTTCCTTGCCACGATGACCCCGAGCCTCCCATCCGGCGGCTCCCCCAGCCCGAACCTCGCGCAGTGCTCGACCACCTCGAACCCACATGCCTCGAGTACGCAGCACCAGTCCTGCGGCAGGCTGATCCGCCGCACCTCCACCGACTCCACCTCCCGCACCACGCGGCGGCCCTCCCGAAAGCGATAGGTCATCTGATCGGTGCTGAGCTGCGTGGTCCAGTCGACCACGGGCCGGTGGCTGACCGTGAGCTGCTGCCCTCGCACGCGGCAGCGCTCCCGCCATGTGCGCTTGATCACATCACCCGCCCTCGACGGGAAGAACACGTGGTAATCCGCGACAAACACACCTCGCGGCGCGAGCACTCGGCGCACACCCGCCAGCGCCCGCCGGATCGCCTCGTTCGTGTGCAGGAAGCTCAGGACGAAGTTCACCGCGTACACCAGGCCGAACCCCGCCCTCACGGGCAACGCAGCCAGGTCGCCACACACGAAGCGGGGGGCAATGCCCTGGTTCCCCCGCGCCTTCCTCGCCTGCCGGAGCAGCGCCGGCGAGAGGTCAACTCCCACCGTGCGCAGACCCGCTTCGGCCAGACGCCACGCGTGCCGCCCGGTCCCGCATCCGAGGTCGAGCGCCCGCCGGGCGCCAGGCACGAACCGGTCGCGGCAGGCCAGCAGGAAGCCCACCTGCTCGTCGTGGTTGACGAAGCTCTCGTTGATCTCGTCATACAGGTGAGCCAGCCGGCTCCACTCAGCCGGCTTCGGCTTCCGTTCCATGCCCTCTCACCTCGGCGACGTACACCCGTCGCTCAAAGCCTCCGCGACGCGTACAGGCCACCCGCAGGATCTCGTATCCCGCCCTCTCCAGCAGGTCGTCGATGGCCGCCACTGTGACCGCGCATAGGCGCGGCGCGAGCGACGGGAAGTTGGCGAGCAGCCGCTCGTACAGGCCGTCTTCGCGCGGCGATTGTCGCCCGTACGGCAGGTCCGTCACCACGGCATCGGCCCGCGCCGCGAAGGTGGCCGCATCTGCGTTGCACACCCACCGGGGGTAACCGAAGTGCTCGAGGTTCGCTCGCGTCATGCCCACCAGCTTCGGGTTCAGGTCCGATCCCAGAGCACGCATGCCCGCCGCCCACGCCTCCAGCAGGATCGTCCCCGCCCCGCAGCAGGGGTCGATCACGGTCTCGCCCGGTGAGGCGACCAGGTTGACCATGCAGCGAGCGATCCGCGCAGGCAGCGAGCTGGAGAACCTCCACGGCTTGTGCTCGTGTCGTCGGAATCTCCTGCTCGACCGGCTGATGACGCGGCTCAGGTGCCACTCGCCCACCGAGCCCGTCAACAGAAGCTCCGTGCGCGGAGCGACCAGATCGACGCTCCCGCCGATGTGTCGCGCCACCTCGACGATCGCCTCGAGCCCGTCGACCTCCGGTCGCGGCGGAAGGGTGACCAACGTGATGCGGAAGCGCTCGTACTCCAGCCCCTCCGCCCGTAGGTTCTCCGCCAGGCCTGCCGGGTCGGGTCCTGACGCGAGCAGCTCGCCGCACGCCGCCACGTACGCGCCGCGCTCCACGCCGACCACCCGCTGGCCGACCGCAACCCGGCCGCTCGCTTCCGCCCCCGCCAGCGCCCACAGCTCGGCCAGGGCCAGCTCGTGCTCCCGCTCATCGCCCGAGAGAAGGTAGAGGTATGCCATCATATCGCGCCGTGGGGGCGGACCGATGGGTCGCTCCCCTGGCCCACGAGCGGCAGGCTGAGATCCCCACTCACCATCGCGCTTGGCTTCACGGCAACCCCCCTCCCCCAGCCGGCCGGGAACCAACGCCTAGCCTGGAGGTGTCAGAGTAACGGAAGGCGCAACAGGATGCGCCGAGGGCGGGGACGCGAGAGCGCATTCCTCGCCGCCATCGCTGTCGCCTTTCTGCCGGATCGAAGGAGGCCTCGCATGAGAGCGTTCCGCAGCCCACTGGTTCTCCTGCCCATTGCGGTTGCCATTGTGCTCGCCGGCTGTCTCACCGGCGCGAGGAGCACCTCTCAGCCTACGTCAGGCAAGCGCTTCGCCTGGGAAGGGAACCAGTTGGGCATGTCCCAGGTTGTCCCCAAGCCCTGGACGCCGTTGAAGCTCGACGGCCCGGCTGTCGAGTGGTGGGGCGGGAAGATCGACTTCGGGCAGACGCTCCTGCCCACGCAGATCACGAGTCAAGGGGCCGAGCTGCTCAGCCGCCCGGTTGACGTGGTGTTGGCTGTGGGCGGGAAGGCGGTCGCCCTACCCGCAACCACCGGCCCGCAGGTCACCGCGCGCTCCGATGGCGCCATCTCCGCTACCACCAAGGTCGACGTCGGCAACGTGACCATCACCTGCGCGAATACAGTCGAGTTCGACGGGATGCTCAGGGTTGACATGACGGTCTCGGCCCAGAAGGCCTGCAACCTCGGCCCCTTGACGCTTCAGATGCCGATGAAGAGGGAGACCGCCGGCTACTACCGGCGCTTCTACACCTACGACTTCGAAACCAACACCGTCTCGCGCGACGACCTCGCCAACTCCTCCGGCGCGACTGATCGCGGCTGGCAGATCTCCTTCTGTCCGTACGTCTGGTTGGGACAGCCCGAGCGCGGCCTCGAGTGGTTCTGCCAGAGCGACGAGCAGTGGCAGCCGCACGGGCGACAGGACGCCCTCGCCCTCAAGCCGAGTGCCAACGAGGTCGTGCTCGAAGCGCACATGATCGCGCGTCCGGTGCGGCTCAACGCCGGCGAAAGCTGGACCGTTACCTTCGGGATCAGCACCACCCCCTCGAAGCCCCCGCTGCCGAACTGGCGGAGCTGGCGCTACGCCAACCGGCGAGCAGCCGCCGAAGAGGGCCCGACGGCTGACGACACCTCGAGGTACAAAGTGTTCCAGATCTTCTGGTCCGGTGGCCCGGGCGGGCTGAAATCCGACATCACCACCCAGCCCTGGCCCGCCAACCCGGCGGCCTACCAAAGGGAAAGGCAGGCCCTCCGGCAGCAGGGCATTCTGTACCTGCCCTACGGCTCGCTGGGCGGGGTCCCGACCGTGATCCCGGAATGGTCCGTCTACGGGCGGCAATGGTCCGGCGGGCGGGGCGTCTCCAACTGGAAGTACCGCGGCCAGCCCTGCGAGGGCAGCTCGACCTGCATCGACCAGTCGACCTACCGCGACTTCGTCATCTGGACCTACGTCGAGGCCATCAAGCAACTCGATCTGGATGGCATCTACTTCGACTACGGCGCCCCGGGCCTCACGTGCATCAGCCCGGAGCACGATCACGGCCGGCTGGCCAGCCAGGGCATCTACTACTGCTCGCTGTTCGGCCTACGGGAGTTCTACAAGCGGCTATACATCGCCACCCATGAGGTCAAGCCCAGCATCGTCTGCCTGGCCCACGGCCATATGCCCGTCCTGGCCGCCTCCTTCGTCGACATGGAGCTGGCGGGTGAGTCCTCGCAGCGGTTCTTCAACACCACCGACCTGAAGTGGGCCCAGGCCGAGAAGCAGCTCGCCGGCCAGAAGTGGTACGTGCCCGACTACGTCGCCGCCTGGAACGTGCCCTGGGCGATCCCCCAGATGGCCCGCAGCGACGGCTGGTTCCCGGTCCTCCTCACCGAGGTCACCCGCCGCAACCATGACTACTGGCAGACCCACCTCGACGAGGCCCGGAAGTACATGCGCGGCGCCCTCGCCATGGCCGCCCTCCTTGACGTCCACGCCATCACCTCGGGGCAGATCGACTACGAGTCCATCACCCAGTACGAGGCCGCGAAGGACCGCTTCGGGCCCCTTGGTGACGACGTCGCCTTCCATCCGTTCTGGGAGAAGGTCGTGGAGGGCGACGTCGCCCCGAAGAACGCCATCTACCCGACTCTCTACACGCGGCCCGACCGCGCCCTCCTCATCCTGAGCAACTTGAGCTCCAACACGGCGAAGGTTACGGTCGACCCCCACCTCGAGAAGCTCGGCGTCAAACTCAGGGACAACCGCGCGACCGAGGGGATGTCTAACCAGACGGTGCCCATCGACGCCGACGGGAAGGTTGCCGTGACCCTCGCGGGGAAGGACCTGGCGGTCATCACACTCGAGTAGCCGTCGGCGGCGCGATGAGTGCTGGGAGCATGCTCCAGTGGCCGAAGGTCGTGCGCGGGTAGCCCATCTCATCCCCACGCTCTCGCTCGGGGGCGCGGCGCGGCTCGTCATCGACCTCGCCGACCTGTTGCGCCGGGATGGGTATGAGGTCGACGTAGTCACCGGCGGCCGGACGGAGGCCGGGCACACCATCGCTCACGAGGCCGAGGCCCTGGGCGTGCCCCTCCGCGTGGTGCCCACCTTCACCCGCGACCCGCACCCCATCAACGACCTGAGGGCCATCGGCGACCTCACCCGAGTCCTCCGGGACGGCCACTACGACATCGTCCACACCCACGGCACCAAGGCCCTCCTCCTCGGCACTTGGGCGGCTCGCCGCGCCGGCGTCCGCCACACCGTCTGGCACGTCCACGGGTGGGGCTTCCACAACTACAACTCCTTCGCCAGCCGCCAGGCGATGGTCCTCGCCCACCGCGCCATGGCGCGCACGGCGAGCCGCGTCGCGGCGGTCTCGGAGACAACCAAGCACATCGGCATCAACGCCCGTATCGGTTCACCCGACGACTACTGCGTCATCTACGCCGCCGCGGACCTCGACCGCTTCCGCCACCCGCCCATCTCAACCGACGAAGCCAAGCGAGCCCTGGGCATCGACCCCGCCCGGCTGGTCTTCGGCTCCGTCACCCGCCTCTCCGATCAGAAGGCCCCTCTCGACCTGGTCGATGCCGCGGCGCAGGTCCTGGCCGAGGTGCCGGAGTCGCACTTCCTCCTGGTCGGGGACGGCCCCCTGCGCGACCAGACGGTTGCGCGCATCCGCCGGCACGGGATTGAGCAGCGCACGACCCTCCCGGGCGTGCGGCTCGATGTCCCCGAGGTGCTTTGCGCCTTCGACGTCTACGCCCTCTCCTCGCTCTGGGAGGGCTTCCCCATCAGCTACCTCGAGGCCATGGCCATGGGCAAGCCCGCCGTCGGCACCGACGTCGGCGGGTCGGCCGAGGCCGTGATCGATGGCGAGACCGGCTTCATCGTCCCCCCCCGCAGGCCTCGCGACCTCGCGGACCGCATCATCGTCCTGCTGCGCGACCCGGAACTCAGGCGCCGCATGGGCGACGCCGGCCGGCGCGCCGTGACCCAGTTCGGCTACGACCGCCTCATCCGCGATGTGTCGGCCCTCTACGCGGAGTTGCTCAACGGCAGGTCACAGGTGACAGGTGACAGGTGACGGCAACGTCGCGCGTCGGGCCGTTGCCGTGCCTGTGGCCCGTCACCTGTCACCTACCCCCGGGGGTGTGCTCATGTCCCGTCGCGGCTTCACCCTGATCGAGTTGCTGGTTGTCATCGCCATCATCGCGATTCTGGCGGCGATCCTGTTCCCCGTGTTCGCCCGGGCGAGGGAGAAGGCGCGGCAGACAAGCTGCCTGTCGAACCTGAAGCAGATCGGGCTGTCGGCCCAGATGTACGTCCAGGACTACGACGAGCGCTTCTGCGGCAACTACTACACGGCCAGCGGAATGCTCTGGATCGGGCAGTTCTACCCCTACACGAGGAACATCCAAATCTACATGTGCCCCTCGGCGAGCGCCCTGAGCGCGAGCGGCTGGGGTTCGGCCTCCACCAGCTGGAACTGGGGCGGCTGGTGGGGCAGCTACGCCTTCAACGGCAACTTCTACTGGGCCAGCATCGCTCAGATGCAGCAACCGGCGGACACCTATCTACTCGGGGACGCCGTCTGGATCGATTCGTGGCCCCAACCAACGCTGGAGCCTTACCCTCCAGACAGCGGGTGGAACGACCAGGATGGCGCCAACACCGGCATGGGTCGCATCACCATCGACCGCCACAATGGCGGGGTGAACGTTGCCCTCGCCGATGGCCATGCCAAGTGGTACAAGTACCAGAACCTGTGGAACCTGTGGTACAACGCGGCCGGGCCATAGTGGTGCCCGGTAGTCGCATGGCCGGTCAGGCGAGTCGGAGCGGGGCGACCCGCTCCGCACCGAGCTGGCAGATCGCGAGGTGAGAAGGGCCATGAGGCGGGCGCCCTGGTGCTGCGTTGTGTCCCTCCTCCTGTTGGGCTTCGGTGCCGCCGCGGCCGCGCCGGTTGATGTGCGCCTTTACCACGGAGCGCCGGTTCGGTGTCTCGCGTTCAGCGGAGACGGCAAGCTGCTGGCTTCCGCGAGCCGGCACAACGTCGTCTGGGTCTGGGACACGCACACTTGGTCGCTCGTCTGGTCAAGCCCGTTGACCGGCGGCCATGTCACCTGTATCGCCTTCGACCCTCAGAACCGCTGGGTAGCCGCGGGAACCTGCGGGGGACGGGTGACCGTCTACGACGCCCGCACCGGCGACGTCATCCATGACGAGGCGGAGAGCACCCGGACCATCAACGATCTCGTCTTCACCCCTGACGGCCGGTACTTGCTGGCCTGCCTCTCGCGGGGGCCGGAGGACCCTCCCGACCTTCCCCGGCCATTCGGGGGATGGGTCACCACCACCTGGGCGGCCGGCAACTGGCGCGGACCAGAGCTCCGTCTCATCCTGGACCCGTCTGGGCGGGCTGCAGCGTGTCTGAGCGAGGGCCATGAGGGTGGGATTGGTGTAGGCCCTGTTGTGGGAGCGCACTTGTCGGTCCTGGGGCCCTGCGAGGGCCCGCCGGGCAGCATCGCGGCGGGGTTGGGGCCGCTCGGACCCGCGGCCCCGCCCCCCCTTATCATGCCCGGTTGGCTGCTATGGCCGGCCGGAAGGGATGTCGCGGACTTCGGCCAACTCGCCTTCGCCTGCTTCAGCCCCGACGCTCGTTTCCTGGCCGCCTCCGGCGCCACCCGGTGCCTCCTTTGGGATCTGGGGACGGAAGGATGGCCGGGGGCCTATCTCGACACCCACCACGGCAAACTCAGTTGTGGGGTGTTCGACGGGGATGGAAGGCGGCTGTACCTCGGGGATTGGGACGACACCATCCAGGTATGGGATGTGCTGGAAGGCCGGGAAGTCGAGAATGTGTCCGCACACTCCGCCGACGTGAACTGCCTCGCACTGAGCCCCGACGGGAAGCTCCTGGCCTCCGCCAGCGATGATGGCACCGTCCGGATCTGGGCAACCGGCGACCGGCTGCGGCCGCTCACGGTCGAAGCCCCGGCTGACGCGCCGGGCGTCTCCGGCCCGGAGGAGGTGGCACCGCCAGCCACCCCCCCTCGCCGCTTGCTCATGTGCTACGACGGCGGCCTGCTGGAATACGATGACGCAACGGGCGAGTTCAACACGTTGCTGGCCCCGGACGGCCTGGTGGCTCTTGTCACCAATCGCGTTGTGCACACGAGCGATGGCGACCCGTCCATGGACGCCAGGACGATGGCGCGCCATCAATTGGGCGCGGGCCGTAACTGGGAGGGGGCGAGAGCCGCGGCGTACTCCCCGGACGGCCAACGCATAGCCATCCTCTGCGGAGACGGTACTCTGGCAGTGCTCGATCGGCGCGGGAACATGGTCGAAAGGACGAACGTTGGGGCATCGGAGTCGGAGCTGGATGACTGGACGCCGGCTCCGGGCAGTGCGCACGCCGAGCAGGTCAAGTGGTCGCCGACTCTGGGCATCATAACCTGGGGGAGGGCGCTCGCGGAGACGCTGTGGGCGGGCGGCACCATGCCTCATCTCCCGTCGTCAACCACGAATGGACGCCACGTGATCGGCTGGGCGCGGCTGGGGACGCTCCAGGCGAACCCCCCATTCCACCCAGATGGTCGGGCCTTCGTCGGGCTGGGCAGCTTCGACTTCACCCCCGACGGGCGGCGCCTCATCGGGATCGAGGCGGTGAAGTATGAGGTGAGCGACCCCGCACCCGGACCTCTGGTGATGCGCCTTGCGGAGGATGACTACCAGGCGCGGCCCACCGGTCTCGCAGGCCTGCCGGACCTCACAGTGGTCACGCTGGACCCAACCGGCGATGTGGTCGCGTGGGCCTCGGTGAGCGGACGGGAATCCGCAAACCAGCTAGCCGCGGGAGTGGTAGACCTGCGAACGCTGGAGGCTCAGAAGAGGGAAGTACGGGGCGACAGCAGATGGCTTGTGTGGGGGCTCCGGTTGACCTGGTCCCATGATGGGTCGCGGTTTGCCGTCGCCTGCACAGTGCAAGGGGGCTGGGTGCGGATCGTCGTGATCAGCCGGTCCCTCGAGGAGCTCTGGACCGTCATGCTGCCTCGCGTGGCGGAACGCGCGCCGCCAGAAGTGCCGGTCGGGCCCATGTCGCCGAGGGATTGCAGGCTCGTCGCCATGGCGGAGACCGGAGTGTGTCTGATCAGTCTGTTCTTCGGGGCCGATGGCGAGATACCAACGCGTGTGCAGGGACCCATATGGTCGCCGGACGACACAAAGCTCGCGTTCGCGACGGAGAGCGGAGTGTGGCTGGTGGAACCGCCCGCGCAGAAAGGCGACCTACCGGAGGTCAGGCAGATCGTTCCACCGGCCCTCAGGCTCCGCAACCAGGGCCTCCCACTGATCTGGGGCCAAACAAGGGCCAAAGTCGTGCCTCAGCTTGACCCGGTTGACGTCCTCATACTCGACTGGTGACCCTGCTCGCCCGCGGCCGTCTGCGTCGTCCCGACGCTGCGGAGCGGCGTCCCCGCCGAGTGCTCGAGGCAGGAATCTCCGTCCCCCCACCCGAAACGCCTCGCCACACCGCTCAGCCCAGGAGACGCGCCGTGGACAACCCCTGCCCCTTCCGCTACGTCCATCGAGGGCGCACCTTCTGCCACCTCGCCATCGACGAGCGCAAGTACACCACCGCCGAGGTCGTGCCCAACGCTTGCTCCACCTGCCATGTGCCGCGGATCCTGGCCCGGCACGCCTGCCGCCACCTGAGTTTCGGCGTCGAGGTCGACGAGTGGGGCGGACGGCTCACCGCGGAGACCCACCATGTGGCCTGTGAAGCGAAGGTGGTGCGCCTGTTCACCTTCGATGGATGCGGTGAGGGCCTCTGCGAGCTATGGGAGGCCTGGAACCAGGAGGACGCGATCACCCGGGCCGCCCAGGCCGCCGAAGAGGACCGCCAGCGCAAAGAGCGCGCCCGGAGGCTCCAGGAGGACGACCCTTTCTGACCCCGGCGCCCTTCGCCGTCCGCCTTTGCCCTTCGGCCTCACCTGCATGAGCGTGAGGGTGGTGGGGTGGGTGGGGTCGTAGGGAGCGGCGCCCTCCCCCTCCACCCCCTTCCCGGCGCCGAGGGGAAGGAGGGGCATCGGCCCTGGGCGCGCCCCTGCTCGTCCTTGCGACAGACCACGCGCCGCGTGCGTGTGCGGCCTTCCCCTATGGGCAGTTGTGCCACGGGCAGCGGGGCTGTCCGTGGCGCCCCCCCCCTGGGTGGCTTTGGCCCCGGGGCGGGGGGGCGGGCCGCCCCACAACTGCCTACAATCTGCGGTTGCACGCCCCGCGTGGGGTGCGACTTTTTTCCGCAGGTAGCTATCTCTCGACGTGGCACTGGCAGCCGCCGGCCAGCCCTGAGCCTGCCGAAGGGTCTGCTGCCAGTGCTCTCTCGCAGACCGAACGGCGCCGCTGGCAGCACACGGCCGCTGCCAGTGCCACAACTACCTACGATCCGCGGCTGCACCCCCCGCGTGCTTCCTGTTGCCTCTGCCACCCCCGTGTGCTATAATCCGGGTAGACGCTCGCGCCGGCAGGTGCGGGCGCAGACGTTTCTTCCTGCCCGGCGTTCCGCTCGGCAGGGGCCGAGCGGCTTGCGCGCGGGCCTGAGAGACCAGAGGAAGAGGTGACTGGCGTTGGTCAGATTGTATGAGACGATGTATGTCGTGCGGCCGGACCTACCGGACGAGGAGTTCGCCGCCGTGATGCAGCGGGCCGCGGATGCGGTCACGCAGGCGGGCGGCACGGTTCAGCTCAATGAGCTGTATGAGAAGCGAGCGCTCGCCTACGCGGTCGACGGGTGCGTGCGCGGCACGTACTGCCTGATGTACTTCGAGGCCGAAGGCGATGTCGTCGAGCCGCTGAAGCGAGAGCTCGGGCTCGACGAGCAGGTGCTGCGTTACCTGATCGTACTCGCGAACCCGCGGGCGATCTGGAAGCCCGGCGTCGGCGTCGGCCCGCAGGCTGGCGCTGAGGCAGCCGAAGAGCCGGAGGAGGATGAGGAGGAGGCGGCCCAGGCCGAGGCGGAGATCGCCGAGGCGGAAGCGGCTGAAGAGCCCCCGGAGGCCGCAGAGCCCGAAGAGGCAGCAGCCCCCGAGGAGCCTCTGCCGGCTGCCGAAGCCCCCGAAGCTCCCGAGGCCACCGAGGCGGCCGAGCCCACCACGCCCGAAGCGGCCGCCGAGTCGTAGTGGCCTTGCCGTTGGTCTGATGTCTGCGGTCTGCGGTCTGCGGTCTGCGGTCTGTGGTCTGTGGTCCGAGGTCCGCCGTTCCCGGAGGGCTGAGAATGATCAACAGCTGCGTGCTCGTGGGACGACTCACGCGCGATCCGGAGATGCGTTACACGCAGAACGGGATCGCCGTCACGACCTTCAGGATCGCGGTCGACCGGCCCTTCGGTCGGGACGACGAGGGCAACAAGCCGACCGACTTCATCGATGTGGTCGCGTGGCGGAAGACGGCCGAGCTCGCCGGGCAGTACCTTGGCAAGGGCGCGATGGTGGGTGTCGAGGGGCGGATCCAGACGCGCACCTACACCACGCAGGACGGTCAGCAGCGCTACGTGGTCGAGGTCCAAGCGGACCGGGTCGCGTTCTTGGAGACTAAGGCCGAACGCGAGCGGCGCGAGGCTCGGCAGCAATCGGCCGGCCCTCAGGCCCCGCCGCCTCCGCCGGCGGCCCCGGAGTCCCCGGATGCCGGACCGGAGCCGCTGGACATCACGGACGCGGACGATCCGTTCGGCGATCAGTGAGACATCCAACCGTTCGTGGCGTCCTGACCCGGCGGGCTGCCACCAACCGAGAGAAGGAGTACGCCAGCCCGAGTATCGGCACCTCGGGCTAGTGGCGTTTCAGCCGGCCGTCGCCTGACCAAGCACTTATGCACACGCTTCTCGATCTTCTTGACAGCTCGGACGAGTTCCAGGTCATCGCCGCGGGGCTGACCTCGCCCGGCGACCAGGTGTGCATTGAGGGGGCGAGCGGGGCGGGGAAGTCGCTGCTCATCGCGGCGATCCTACGGCAGTCGGCGGCCAGCGGGCTGGTCATCGCCCACAGCGAGGAGCACGCCAACCGCATCGCCGAGGACCTCAGCGCGCTGCTTGAGGACGAGGCGGGCGCCGACCTTGTGCTCCGCTACCCCTCGATCACGGAAACGCTGTACGACGGCATGCCCGCCGACCGCGCCAGCCTGGGCGATCGGCTCGCCGCGCTTGAACGCCTGGCCTGCGGCGAGAGGACGGTGGTCGTGGCGAGCGTCGCGGCGGTCATGCACCTGACCGTGCCGCGCGACGTGCTGCGAACGGGCACGCGCACCGTGCAGGCGGGGCACACGCTGGACCGGGACGCCTTCGCGTGGGACCTCGCCCGGCTCGGCTACGAGCGGACGGACCTGGTGGACAACGTGGGGCAGTTCTCCGTGCGCGGCGGAATCGTCGATGTGTTCCCGGCGAGTGCCCCCTGGCCCACGCGCATCGAGCTGTTTGGCGACGAGGTGGAGACGCTCCGGCAGTTCGACCCACAGAGCCAGCGATCTACCGAGCCGGTGACGACGCTGCGGATTGGGCTGGCGGCGGAGCTGGTGCCGGACGCGAAGGCGCTCGACGCGGGCGTCACGCGGATCGAGAACGCGCTGCGGCAGGAGCTTCGGCGGCTGCGCGACCGCGAGCAGTTCGAGGAAGCGAAGCGGCTGGAGGAGGCGGTGAAGCAGGACCTCGAACGGCTGTCCGCCTCGGCGCAGTCCGCGGGGCTGGAGCACTACCTGCCGTTCCTCTTCGATGGGCTGGCCTCGGTGCTCGACTACATGCCCGACGAGGCGCGCGTCTTCGTCGACGAGCCGGTACGCGTGCAGACCGCAGCCGACCACCTGCACAGTGATGTGGAGCGCGAGTACAGCCGGGGGCTGAGGACCGGGGCGCACCTCCGTCTGCCCGAGACCGCGTGCCTCAGCGCGGCACAACTGGTCGACCGCCTGCAGGGCGCGAGCGGGAAGCGGCGCATCATCTACCTGACGCTCCTCCAGCGCGATGTCCCTTGGGCCCGCCACGTGCCCCTGCTGCCCTTTCACACTCCGCCGGTCGAGAGCTTCGCGGGGCAGTTCGATCTGCTGACCGCTGGCCTGGCCGAATGGCAGCGCGCGGGTCAGGCAGTGCTCGTAAGCTGCGGCCGGCCGGAGCAAACGGCGGAGGCCCTGCGCGGCCGCCATCTGGTGAACGTGTTCCCGCTCGGCAACGACAGGCCGCTCGCGCCGGGGCGAGTGTCGCTGTGCAACCTGCGACTGAGCGGGGGCTTCAAGCTGCCCTCGGCGAAGCTGGTGGTGCTGAGCGAGGGCGAGCTGTATGGGTGGCAGAAGATCCGACGACCGAAGGAGCGCCGGTTCAAGCCGGGTTTCACCGTCACCGCTCTGACCGACCTCGAGGTGGGCGACTACGTGGTTCACATCAACCACGGCATCGCCAAGTACCTGGGCACCTGCAAGCAGACGATCAACGGAATCGAGCGGGAGTACCTCCACCTCCAGTACTCCGGCGAGGACCGGCTGTACGTGCCCGTGACGCAGATGGACCGGGTGCAGAAGTACGTTGGCGGGGACGGGCAGGAGCCGACCGTCCACTCGCTGCAAAGCGTGCGGTGGCAACAGACGAAGAAGCGGGTGCGGCAGTCGGCGCGCCTGCTCGCGCGCGAGCTCCTGCAGCTCTACAGCGCCCGCGAGCAGGGGCTCGGGTACGCCTTCAGCCCCGACAGCCCCTGGCTGGCGGAGATGGAGGCATCGTTCCGGTACGAGGAGACGCCGGACCAGTACGCCGCCGTTCAGGAGGTCAAACGCGACATGGAGAAGCCGGCTCCCGCCGACCGGCTGATCTGCGGGGACGTCGGCTTCGGGAAGACGGAGGTCGCCATCCGCGCGGCCTTCAAGGCGGTGCTGGACGGGAAGCAGGTGGCGGTGCTTGTGCCGACGACGGTTCTCGCGCAGCAGCACCACAACACTTTCGGCGAGCGGCTGGGAGCGTACCCGGTGGAGGTCGAGACGTTGTCCCGCTTCCGCGACCCGGCCGAGCAGCGGAGGCTGGTCGAGGGGCTAAGGGCAGGCACGATCGACATCGTGATCGGGACCCACCGCCTGCTCCATTCGGACGTGAAGTTCAGCGACCTCGGGCTCGTCATCATCGATGAGGAGCAGCGGTTCGGGGTCAAGCAGAAGGAGCAGCTCAAGAAGCTGCGGGCGACGGTCGATGTGCTCACGCTGACGGCGACGCCGATTCCCCGGACGATGCACATGGCGCTGTCGGCGATCCGGGACATCAGCGTGATCAACGACCCGCCGCAGGGACGCCTGCCGATACGAACCGCCGTGCGGGAGTACGATGAGGAGCTGGTGCGGCAGGCCCTCCTGCGGGAGATCGAGCGCGGCGGGCAGGTCTACTACGTCCATAACCGAGTGCAGTCGATCAGCCATGTGGCCTCTAAGATCCAGCAACTGGTGCCGCAGGCACGGGTGGCCGTGGGGCACGGACAGCTTCCGGAGGACCAGCTCGAGCACGTGATGATGGCGTTCCACAACCGCGAGTTCGACGTTCTCGTCTGCACGACGATCGTCGAGAGCGGACTTGACATCCCCAACGTCAACACGATCATCATCGATGAGGCCAGTCGCCTGGGGCTGGCGCAGCTCTACCAACTCCGCGGGCGCGTCGGCCGGTCCGATCGACAGGCCTACGCCTACCTGCTCTACCGGTACCCGGATCGGATGAGCGAGGCGGCGGAGGCGCGGCTGCAGGCCATCCAGGAGTTCACCGAGCTCGGGAGCGGGTTCAAGATCGCCATGCGCGACCTCGAGATCCGGGGCGCCGGGAACCTGCTCGGACCCGAGCAGAGCGGACACATGGAGGCGGTGGGGCTGGAGATGTACCTGAACATGCTGGGGGAGGCGGTGCGGACGCTGAAGGGTGAGGAGCCAACGCCGGCGGAGGAGGAGCCGACGATCGACCTGCCGGTGCAAGCGGTAATCCCGGTGACCTACGTGGCGGATGAGCGGCAGCGCATCTCGCTCTACCGGCGGTTGGCCGCGGTGAAGTCGGCGGAGGAGCTGGAAGCGCTAGAGGAGGAGATACGGGACCGGTTCGGCCCTCCCGAGCAACCGGTGCTCAACCTGGTCCGCATCGTCAGGCTGAAGCTGGCGTGCCGCGTGGTAGGAATCGCCGGCGTGGCGCCGCAGGGCGGGCGGATCGATGTGAAGCTGCGGCCGACCCACAAGCTGACGGCTCGCGAGCGCCGCCTCTTCACCGGCATCTACCGGCCGCGCACGGCCGTGCTAACCAGGCAACAGGCAGACTTGCTGCCGCGGGTAACGTTCGACGCCCTCGGGATCTCGTTCGGGTACGACCCCGGGCGGCCGGAACGGGTCTTCGACTCGATGGAGGAGCTGACCGGGCGGCTATCGGCTCGGGAGCTGCAGCCGGCGCCGGCTGAGCCCCGCGGGGAGAAGGGGGCGAGGGAGGCGGCGTTGGTGGAGTGATGAGTGAGGAATGACGGCAACGGCGGGGAGGGAGGCGGGAGGAGGCCCAGTGGGCTCGGGCTAGACGGCCCCTCCGAGTGGAGAGCACCTCTGAGGTAGAGGCGAATGGAAGACGTGGTCGGGATTTGCTTCAAGCCGACAGGCAAGGTATACTACTTCTCCCACGCGGGGCTGGAGCTAAGGCCCGGCGACCTCGTCATTGCAGAGACGACACAGGGGCGGGAACTGGCCGAGGTCGTCTGCCACGGCCCGCTCTCCGGCCGGCCGAAGGAAGCCAGCGAACTGAAGCCCGTTCTGCGTCGAGCGACTCCCGAAGACGTTGAGCGCAGCCACGAGAACGAGCGACGGGCCTGTGAGGCTCGGCGCGTATGCCAGCGGCTGATCACGCAGCTTGGCCTGCCCGTGAAGCTGGTCGACGTGGAGTTTGGGTTCGACGGCAGCCGCATCACCTTCGCCTTCGCGTGTGAGGACCGCGTCGACTTCCGGCAGTTGCAGAGGGAACTGCGTGAGATCTACGACTGCGAGATCGAGGTGCGGCAGATCGGGGTGCGCGACCAAGCCAAGATTCTGGGCGGCCTGGGCCCGTGCGGGCGGCACCTCTGCTGCGCCTCGTTCCTGCGGGGGTTCCAGCCGGTCACCATCAAGATGGCGAAGGACCAGGACCTGTCGCTGAACCCGACCAAGATCAGTGGGCTCTGCGGCCGGCTGATGTGCTGTCTCCGGTATGAGCACAACGTCTACCGAGACGCGCGACAGGGGCTTCCCGATGTGGGGGCGATCGTCGAGACCAAGGCCAATGGACGGGGCCAGGTATTGGGCCTGGATGTGCTGGGCGGACGGGTGACCGTCAGCACCGACGAGGGCGTCTTCCACCTCGACGCGGGCGAGATCACCTCGGTCGTGGCGAAGAAGGCTCAAGCCGCGGCGCCGTCGGCGCGCGCGGAGACGCCGGCCGCAAGCGGGCCACGCGGCGAGCAGGCGGCGAGGACGCCCAAGCCAGCGCCGCCACCGGCGGCCGAACCGGTCGCGGCCACTGGCGGGGCGCTGGAGGGGGAAGCGGCCTCCGCAGAGCGCGAGCAAGGCCCCGCGAAGAAGCGGCGGCGCCGCACCCGGCGCTCGGGTCGCCGCCGGAAGCCCGGGGAGGGCGGGGCTCTCTCGCCGGGGCCGGCCGGCGGGCCGGGCTGACAGGACGGGTGACCGGCTCTGAGAGGGCCGCCGACCCGCCGTGCTTGCGCGCCCAGGAACGGCGCGCCGCACGGAACCACCTCGGGTGAGACAATGCCGCTGTACGAGTACCAGTGTCAGAAGTGCAAGCTGCGGTTCGAGGTGCTGATGTCGCGGCGGAGCGACAGCCCGGCGCCGAAGTGCACAGGCTGCGGGTCGGCACGAACGCGCCGGCTGGTGTCAACCTTCTTCGGTCGCAGCGGCGGATCGAAGGGAGAGAGCAAGGCGGTGTCGGGAGGCAGCGGCTGTGGCGGCTGCCGGCGCTCGAGCTGCGCGGGATGCGGGAGGTAGAGGCAGACCCCAGACCTCAGACCCCAGACCTACGGCAACCACCTGGGCGGACAGGGAGCTAGGCCCAGGTGGGGCGTGTCGTTGACGTTGGTCTGCGGTCCGAGGTCCGAAGTCCGAGGTCCGAAAGGGTGCTACGGGTTCCATGGGATCTGAGAAGCCGGGACGGTTCTACGTCACCACGCCCATCTACTACGTGAACGCGCCGCCGCACATCGGCGCCGCGTACACGACCATTGCAGCGGACACGCTCGCGCGGTTCCATCGCTTGCGCGGTCAGGAGGTGTTCTTCCTCACTGGGACGGACGAGCACGGCCAGAAGAACGCCGAGGCTGCGAGGAAGCTGGGCATCACGCCGCAGCAGCACGTCGACCAGAAGGCGGTGGAGTACCGCCAGCTCTTCGAGCAGATGCACTGCCGGTTCGACCGGTTCATCCGCACGACCGAGGAAGAGCACGTGCGAGCGGTCCAGCACGTCTTCCAGGCACTGCGCGACAGCGGCGACATCTACCTGGGGGAGTACGAGGGCTGGTACTGCGTGCCGTGCGAGACGTACCTGCTGGAGAGGGAGTTGGTCGAGGGCAACTGCCCGGACTGCAAGCGGCCGGTCTCCAAGATGAAGACGGGGGCCTACTTCTTCGGGACCTCCAAGTACGCCGACGCGCTGGTTCGCGCGCTCGAGGAGAGGCCGGAGCTGATCGGGCCGGAAAGCCGGCGCAACGAGGTCCTGGCCTTCGTGAAGCAGGGCCTGCAGGATGCCTGCATCAGCCGGAAGGCCTCCGAGTGGGACATCCCGGCTCCGGGCGACCCAGGGCAAACGATCTATGTCTGGTTCGACGCGCTCACCAGCTACCTGACGGCCGCGGGATACCCGGCGGACGAGGAGCGGCTCGAGCACTGGTGGCCGCCGGATGTGCAGCTCATGGCCAAGGACATCCTGGTCCGATTCCACGGCACGATCTGGCCGGCCATGCTCATGGCGCTGGGGCTTGAGCTGCCGAAGCGGATCTTCGCCCACGGGTGGCTGCTGAGCCCCGACGAGTCTCGCGGCGACGACGCGGTGGAGCGGAAGATCTCGAAGAGCCGCGGCGACCTCGTGAACCCGGTTGAGATCGCGCAGCAGCTCAGCGAGGTGTCGGGCGCGCAGCTCGATGTGGCGGTGGACGCCATCCGCTACTTCCTGCTGCGCGAGATCACGTTCGGGCTGGATGGAGTGTTCCGGGTCGAGGCGGTGATGCAGCGGTTCAACGATGACCTGGCCAATGACCTGGGGAACCTGCTGAACCGGACACTCCCGCTCGTCGAGCGGTTCACCGGCGGCAAGGTGCCGGAGCCGGGCCCGACGGCGGGGGCTCTCAGGGAGGTCATCGAGCGGGCTCGTGAGGGGGCGGCGAAGGCGCTGGCGGACGTGGACTTCGGCGCGGCGCTGGCGGCGATCTGGCAAGTGGTGTCGGCAGCGAATCGGTTCATCGATGAGCGGGCGCCCTGGGACCTTCACAAAACGGGGAAGACGGCGGAACTCGAGGCGACGCTCTACGACATGTTGGACGCGCTTCGGGTCGTGGCGGTCATGATCTCGCCCTTCATGCCCAGCGTGGCGGAGGAGATCTGGGGGCAGCTCGGCTGGTGCGACTTCGAGGGGACGGCGCGCTGGGACGGGTGTGTGGCCGGGCGACTGCCCTGGGGCGGGACCATCCGACGCGGGAGCCCCATCTTCCCGAGGATCGACCTGCGACGGGCGAGGGGACGGTCGGACAGCCAACCGAAGAGCGGGGAGCCGAACAAGGAGGGCACAGTGAGCGACGGCCCTGCCGAGGTGGACATCAGCGAGTTTGCGAAGCTGGACCTGAGGGTGGTCGAGGTGGTCGCGGCGCGGCGGGTACCGGGGAAGGACAGGCTGCTGGAGCTTGAGGTGACGCTGGGGAAGGAGACGCGGACGGTCGCGGCGGGCATCGGGCAGGAGTTCCCGCCGGAGGGGCTGGTGGGCAAGCGGCTGGTGCTGGTGGCGAACCTGAAGCCGGCCACGATCGGCGGGGTTCGGTCGCACGGGATGATCCTGGCGGCGGGGGCGGACATACCGCTGGCGCTGGTGACGCTGGACGGGGAGTGCCGGCCCGGCGAGAAGGTGAGATAGGTCACGTTGCGGGAGCAGGATGGCGGCGTTCCCTGGCGCACTTGGCCCGAAACGAGAAGGGGTTCACTCGGTTGAGATCACCGTGGGTCCGGAAGGCTCTGAACATCGCCGGGGTGGGCGTCAGCCTGGGGTTGATCACGGTCCTGGTCTACGTCTCCGGCGGGGCCAAGAGCATCGCCATTCATTTCTACTATCTACCGATCATCTGGGCCGGATATGTCGGCGGGGACATGGGGGCGCTGCTCGCCGGGCTCCTGGCGGCGCTGCTCTGCGGACCGCCGATGCCGGCGGACACGCAGCAGACCGAAGTGGCGCTGCGGCAGCAGAACGTAGTGGAGGCCGTGGTCCGAACGCTCTTCTTCTTCGTCGTCGGGATGGCGTCGTCGCGGATCGGTTCGGTACTGCGCCGGCGGGCTCATGAGTTCAAGACGCTGTACGAGGTGGCGAGGACGGTCTCCTCGAGCCTGCGCCTGGACACGGTGCTCAACCTCATCGTCGACAGCGCCGTGCAGGTGATGAACGTCAAGGCCTGCGTCATCCGGCTGCTGGACCCGGAGACGGATCTGCTGGTTCCACGGGCGGCCCGGGGGTTGAGCGAGGCCTATCTGAACAAGGGGCCGGTGAGGGTCGCCGAGAACGCGTTGGACCAACGGGCACTCCAGGGCGAGACGATCGCCGTCCCAAACGCGCCGCGCCACCCGGACGTCACTTACGGCGAGGATGCGGCGAAGGAGGGGATCACCTCGGTGCTCACGGTGCCGCTTCTGAGCAAGGGGCAGGCCCTGGGGGTCATCCGCATCTACTCGCGTTCGGAGCGGCGGTTCGGTACGGGCGAGGTCGCGCTGCTCGAGGCCTTCGCCAATCAGGCCGCGGTCGCCATCGAGAACGCGTCCCTGTACGAGGACATCCGCCGCAACTACTATGAGACGGTGCGCGCGCTGACCATCGCGATCGAGGCTCGGGACCAGGCGACGTACGGGCACTCGGAGCGGGTGACGGAGATCGCCCAGAGGCTGGCCACACGCCTGGGGATGGGCGAGGACGACAAGGAGTACCTGCGCTTCGCGACCATCTTGCACGACATCGGCAAGATCGGCGTCGAGCGCGCCGCACTGGAGGCAGGCGAGGTGGAGACGATGGAGCAGCGGATGTTCTACCAGCTGCACCCGCTGATCGGCCGCAGCATCCTCGCGCCGGTGGAATTCCTGCAGCCGGTGAGCGCCGTCGTCCTGCACCACCACGAGCATTGGGACGGCAGCGGCTTCCCCGAGGGACTCAAGGGCGAGGCGATCCCCTACGACGCTCGACTGGTCGCGGTCGTCGATGCCTACGACCGGCTGGTGCACGGGCCGGAGGAAACCGAGGGGGTCGAGCCCGCGGAAGCGTTCGAGACCATTGAGCGAGGGGCCGGGACGAAGCTCGACCCGAAGATCGTCGAAACGTTCATGAAGATGCGACCGGAGGAGATTGCGCGCAGCGCGTTCCCGGATGGCGTGCCTACGCGACACAGGTGAGCGATGCACGAGCTTGGAAAGGCGAGTCCCATCATCATGCTGCTCTGCGCCCTCTCGGCGCCGGCGAGCTGCGCCGCAGACGCCCTTCCCCTGCCCAAGCATGTGGACCTGAAGACGCTTGCGGGCGATGGCTGGTACCGGGCCTCCCTGCTGGGCAAGCCGGTCGGCTACCTCCACAGCGAGATGACCGTGATCGGTGGCGAGGGGGGCCCGGGGCTGCGCTCGGTGGAGAGGATGTCGGTGAAGTTCGACTTCGGGAAGGGGCCGCTGGCATTGGAGTCGACGCTCGTCACCCAGTACGGGAAGGACCTGAAGCCCCGCTCCTACCACGTGCAGCAGGACGAGTTCGGCCGCCTGAAGACGGTGGACGCCGTCGTGAAGGGCGACCAGCTCGAAGTGAGCACTGTGGCCGGCGACACGCAGCAGCAGAAGACCCTGGCGCTGGGGCCGAACTTCGGGTCGGAGCTGGCCTTCGGTCTGGCCGCCGTGCAGGGCACGCTGCCGGATGACGCGCAGTTCGACTTCCAGGGATTCGTTCCGGAGCTGGAGCTGCTGGTCGACTTCAGCGTGAAGTGCCTGGGGCGGGAGCCGGTCACGGTTGACGGGGAGAAGATCGACGCCTTGAAGGTGTCGTTCAGCGCGAAGAGCCTCGGCCTCGAGATGCAATGGTGGTTAGCGCCGGGGGGCGACTTGGTGCGGCAAGAGGTGCCGGGCCTGATGGGGCTGGTGCTGGAGAAGGTGTCGGAGGAGGAGGCCCTCAAGACCATCGCGCCGATCGCGATTGGCGACCACATCCCCGTCGAGGCGCGAATGGGCGACACGCGACGGCTGACGTACGTGCGGCTGAAGGCGGACTCGCCCGGTACCCCGGCGGCGGAGCTGGTGCCGGAGATGCCCCTGCAACACGTCGCGGCAAAGGGTGCGCGAGGGGCCGAGATCGAGGTGAAGGCCGGAACGGAAACGGGCCTGCAGGGCGTCAAGCTGCCGATCCGCGGGAAGGGCCTGGACGAGTACCTGGCTGCGAACGACATCGTGCAGTCGGACGCCCCGGCCATTGTGGCGAAGGCGAAGGAGATCGTGGGCGACGAGAAGGACGCGTGGAAGGCGGCCAGGAAGCTGGTCGGCTGGGTCTACGACAAGATGGGGAAGGTAGACCACGACCCGCGGCCGAGCAGTGCGCTGGAATGCCTGGAGATGATGAATGGCGACTGCTCGGAGCACGCTACACTGCTCACGGCTTTGACGCGAGCGGTCGGCATTCCGTCGCGGTTCGTGACGGGCGTGATTTACGTCAACGACGGCTACTACTACCATGCGTGGAACGAGCTCTACATCAACCGCTGGGTATCGGTCGACCCGACGTGGGGCGAGCACACTATCGACGCGGGGCACCTGGCGCTGGCATCGGGGTCGCTGACGGCGGAGTCGTTCGCCAGGACGAACCTCGCGGCCGTGCGCTGCATGGGTGTGCTGACGCTGGAGGTCATCGAGCATCGATCGAAGTGAGGGGTGACATGCGGGCGGTTGCGCTTGGGCTCGTGACTGCGGCAGTGCTGCTCGCCGGCCCGGCAGTCGGGCAGACGGGGGCGCCCTTTGGCCCGACGGTGCTCGGGCGGGTCATCTGGCCCGACCATGACCTCAGCCAGGCGCAGGTGCGGCTGTACTCCGACAAGGGCCTGACCAGGCTGGTGGACCAGTTCCCCACGGGCGGGAAGGGGGGCACGTTCGTCCTCATCGTGGACCCCGGCGAATACTACCTGATGGCCGTGGTGGACGACAACGGGGACGGGAAGGTCAACGCGGGGGACGGCCTGGGCTTCTACGGGGTCACGAAGTTGGGCGAAACCGGGCAGGAGCCGAAGCCACTGAAGGTGTCGGCGGATGCGATGGTGAGCGACGTCGTCATTCCCATCATCGCGGTGCTGGGGGATGACGGGAAGCCCAAGGCGATTGCGGTCGAGGCGCCGGTCGGGCCGGCGGCGCCGGAGGGCGTACCGGCTACCATCGGGGGGAAGATCACCGGCGCGGAGGGCCTCAAGGCGCCCGTGTTCGTGCTGGTCCTCCGCGCGGCGGACCGTAGCCCGGCGGACGTAGCGGAGGCGAGCGCAGCTGAGCCGTCCTTCGAGTTCACCGCCGCACCGGGCGACTACCAGGTGTTCGCCCTGGCGGACCTCTCGGGTGACGGGAAGCTGGGCGAGGGGGATGCGGTCGGGGTCTACGGCGTGGCTGACTGGGCCACCCCGCCCCAGGAGCTGCCCGGGCTCGCCCTGGCCTCGGGAGCGGCAGTGGGGGGTGTGGAGATCGCGCTGTCCGGACGGCTCGGGACCGATGGCGTGGTCAGCCCACCCCAGGGAGCGGGGAGCTTCCGCCTGGACATCTCGGCTCTGCCGGCCATCATCGCGGGATCGGTTCCGTTCCCCGCCGCGGGGCTGAAGACGGTCTGTGTGCGGCTATCGGCCGACCCCGGCATGTCTCAGTCGCTCGCCTCGTGCGAGTGCAAGCCGGGCACCGGGAGCTTCGTCATCGCCGCACCGCCCCGGACGTACTACCTCACGGCGGTGGTCGACGAGGACGGCGACGGACGCGTAGGTCCGGGGGATGCGATCGGGTTCTACGGTGTGGACGACCTGACCTCAGGGAAGGCGCCGTCGCCGGTGGCTGTGGGTCCAGGGTCCATCGAGACCGGACTCAGAATCCCCATCATCATCCGGATTTCCGATGACGGCAAGCCGACTCCGATCGCGCCCACCAAGGAAGGGCAGAAGTAGATGACAGAGGCGCGAGGGGATGGTCGGCGGCTAGCGCAGTGACGGCGGCGGCGACCCATCGGGTCACCCTTGCGACGGCCTCGAGCCAACATGGGGAGCTGTAGGGGCGACCCGATGGGTCGCCCGGCCCTTCCGGCTGTCAGGCCGAGATCAGACTGAGCTGGGGCTGCCAATGGCACTCGATCTACGCAGCAAGAGAATCGCTGTACTCATGGGTGGCAAGTCTGGGGAGCGGGAGGTGTCGCTGCGGAGCGGCGCGGGGGTGTTGGCAGCGCTCGAGAAGCTGGGCTACGACGCGGTGGGGGTAGACCCGAATTGCCACCTGCCGCGGCAGCTCGCCGACGCAGGGGCGGAGGTTGTGTTCAACGCGCTGCACGGAGGGGCAGGAGAGGACGGCACGGTCCAGGGCACGCTGGAGATGCTCGGGCTGCCCCACACGGGATGCGGGGTTCTCGCGAGCGCCCTGACCCTCGACAAGGTCCGGACGAAGCAGGTTCTGCAGGCGGTAGGCATCCCTACGCCGCCCTTCGTCTACACGGAGGAGGCCACGGGCGGCCGCCGGGTGGTGGAGGAGGCGCTGGCGACGCTCGGGCTACCGTGTGTGGTGAAGCCGACGTCAGAAGGCAGCAGCCTCGGGGTAAGCATCCCCAAGACCGAGGATGACCTGAGAGCCGCAGTGGACTCGGTACTGGAGCAATACGGCTCGGCACTGGTGGAGGCCTTCTGCGACGGGACAGAGATCACGGTGGGGGTTCTCGGCTGCGGACCCGGACAGCGCGCGCTGCCGGTGCTGGAGCTGGTGCCGCGGGTCGAGTTCTACGACTACGAGGCCAAGTACACGAAGGGCATGACGGAGCTGATCTGCCCGGCGCGTCTCCCGGACGACGTCAGTCGCGAGGCACAGGAGATCGCGCTCGGCGCCCATCGCGCGTGCCACTGCCACGGCCTCAGCCGCGTCGACATGCACCACGATAGCCAGGGGCGCCTGTGGGTACACGAGGTGAACAGCGTTCCCGGGCTCACCGAGACGAGCGACGTCCCGGCCGAAGCGCGCGCTGCGGGCATGACGTACGAGGAGCTGGTGGAGGAGATCCTCGCGAGCGCGGCATGGCGCGTGACGGCAGGTGACAGGTGACAGGCCACAGGTGACAGGAAAGGCAACGGCCAGCCCCTGGCCGGCTGCCCCAGCAATGGCGCGCACTGAGTGCCTCGACCCGTGCCCACAGGTTAGACGGCTGTGCCCTTCCTGTCACCTGTCACCTGTGACCTGTCACCTGCCGTTCGAGGTGTCATGTGGACGAGGCACGGAGGCGGCTGCAGCCCTACTACCTCATCCTCCTGGCTGTACTCCTCCAGGGGCTCTCCCCCGTTCTGACCAAGCTGTTGATGGACAAGGACGCGCTATCCGCCAGCACGGTGGTGGCGGCGCGCTACGCGTTGGCGGTGCTGTTCCTGCTCCCCTTTGGGGTGCGCGGGCCCGATCCGTCGTCGAAGTACGGGCCGCCGCGGCGGCGTGACTGGGTGGCGCTGCTGTGCGTGGGAGGCTTCGGCTCCGCGATCGGCACGCTGCTGTTCACCCAGGCCCTGGCGATGGCGCCGGCCGGCGTGGCCAACGCGCTATCGAAGACGGCCCCCATCTTCGTGGCGTTCCTCGCTTACTACGCGCTTCGCGAGCGCGTCTCATCCCTGCGGTTCACGCTGGTCTTCGTGATGGTCGCGGCGGATGTGCTCATCGGGATCGGTGAGTTCCGAGCCGCGCCCGCGGCCGAGGTGGGCGCGCGTCTGGCCGGGGACGTGTGCGCGCTGCTCGCGGGCTTGAGCCGCGCGCTGGCGGAGATCCTGAGCAAGGGCTGCCTGCACCGGTTCAAGCCGAGCACGGTGGCGCTGTCCCGGTTCGGGATCGGCCTCCTCGTGGGTGCGGTGGCCTGTACGGCGCAGGGCAAGTGGGGACAGCTCGGCACGCTCAGTCCGCGCGGGTGGCTGGTGCTGATCGCGTTGGGGAGCATCGGGACGAGCATCTCGATGGCGATCTACCTGAAGGGCCTGGCGCAGGCGCAGGCGCACGTTGCAGTGAGCCTGAGGCTTCTGGGGTCCATCGTGACGGTGGGGCTGGCCTGGGCAATCCTCGGAGAGCGACTGCACCCGCTCCACTTCGCGGGGATTGCGATACTGCTTGGGGCCTCGTATGTCATCGTGACGCGCGCTGCGCGGCGGGAGATCGGGCCCCCGGGGCGGCCGGAACGGGCGCCGGGCATCGCGTTGTCGGAGCCGTGGACGCCCGTGAGGGCGAGGCTGAGCCTGAAGCTCAAGATCGCGGCGCTGATCGTCGCGGTCGTGTTCGCCACGATGTTCACGTCATCCGCCCTTTCTCTTCGCCACACGGAGGGCGTCGTGCGGCGGGAGATACGGGTACTGATGGCGCAGATCGCGGCGACCATCGCGCAGCTTCGGGCGGTGCCCGACGCGCCGCGGCTGACGACCTTGGAGCAGTACATCGACCGGGTCGTGCGGCAGGACATCACCAGCCCAGCCTACTCGGTGCGGATCATCTTCATCGCGGTGCTCGACCGTGCCGGTCACCTGGTGGCCTTCGCCACGAACCCGGCGCAGTTGACCTTAGCGGACGCGTCGGGACTGGCCTACCGGCGGGGCGATCGCCGGGCGGCTCAGCAGCTCGTGACCCTGGCCCTCAGCGGGCAGCTCGACCGGCGGTACGACTTGGTGACGGTGGAGGCCGTGGCCGAGCTAGGCGACCGCGAAGCGCCGCTGGTGGTGATGGGCTGTCGAAGGAGTCTGGCCGAGCGGGCGGAGGCGGATGTCCGCAACCGGGCGCTGTTCCTGACGCTGACCTTCGTGCTCCTGGGTGTGGCGATCGCGATTCACGTGGCGGGGACTGTCACCCGGCCGCTGGAGCGACTGGCGGTGGCGATGCGGCGGGTGCGCGCGGGGGACCTCGAACTGGCGGTCGTCCCGGAGGGCAACGACGAGATCCAGGACCTCGGGCAGGCCTTCAACGAGATGGTGGAGGGGCTGCGAGCGAAGGAGCTGCGCGAGCGCGCCTTCAGCGCCTACGTGGCTCGGCAGGTGGCGGACGGGTGGGGGGTGGCTAAGGCCGCGTCGGCCCAACCGGACGTACGGAAGGTGACGGGGCTGTTCGTGGATGCGGGCGGGGCGACGTGGGCGGCGGCTGGAGGGGGGGCAAGGGAAGCGCTGACCGAGCGCGTCAGTCTGGTGATCGAGGCCGTCTCGCGGCACGAGGGGACGCTGGAGGGGTGCCGGGGCCGCTGGTTGGTGGCGGTGTGGGGTGCCGGAGGGGAGGAGCAGGACGATGCCCTGCGGGCGGCGATGGCGGCCGTCGAACTGAGTCGGGCGGTCCGCGAGTTGGGCGCCCGACGGGCCGGCGCCGGCGGGCCGCCTGCCGAGTGGCGCATCGGCATCAACACCGCCGAGGTGCCCGTGGGCGCGCTCAGTGTGGCCGGTGAGGGTCTGGACCGGATGGCGAAGGCCGTGGCCGAGGCGTGGTCGGGCGGGGGCTGGGAGGCCCACCTGCCGGCAGCAGTCATTTTGGTCGGCGTGGAGACGCGGAACGAGGTGGGGGAGCATGTGGTCCTACAGGAGGTGGAGGCGTCGTCAGACGAGGCTGGTGCGAGGGCTGAACCGGCGTACCTGGTGCTCGGCCTGCAGGGAGATGAACCGCTGTATGGCGACGAGGAGATGGTGGCGATCTGGGGCGGGGGAAGAGGGGCTGCTGAGAGAGTGCTCGACGGCAACGGGAGACAGTCCTCGCGTCTCGCAGACGGCGCGAGAGGCGGGACAGTCCCGGGCGGCGGGGCTCCCTCGGCCGGCCCAGAGACGTAGGTTCGCCAGCATCGAGGAGGGACACGTCTGGTGGGGGAACCTCTGAGGAATGACCGTGTTCGGGATCCGGCGGCCGAGGCCGCCGGTCTGAGGCAGGCGGCAACTGGAGGGTTGGCTACGGACAGGCGACGCGGCAGCGGGCTCTCGGCCCTCGGTCCCCCGTCCTGGCTGCTGTTGGGGGTATCCCTCCTCGCGGGGGTGGTGCTTCCCGGCTGCCCGACGAGGGACGAGACGGGCCCGGTGAAGGTTGTGGTGACCGACGAGAAGACCGGCGGCGCGCCGATGGCGCAGGCGGACATCGAGCGGGCCGCGCGAGTGGAGGGGGAGTTGGTCTGGTACACCTCGACACCGGACAGGGCGGCGAACGCGTTCCTGGAGGCCTTCGGGAAGAAGCACCCCTTCCTCAAACCCCGTCTGCGCCGCGCGGGGACGTTCGAGACGGTCACGAAGATCGAGGAGGAGATCAAGAGCGGCACGGTCAGCGCCGACGTGCTGCACGTGCTCGATGTGGGCGCGTTCATCGATCTCCGCCGGCGAGGGGAGCTGCTGCCCTACTCGTCACCCGAGGAGGCGAGCATTCGGGAGGAGTTCCAGGAGCCCGGCTGCTGGTGGGCGATGCGGCTGGTGGACATCGGGATGGCGTACGACCCCAAGACCTTGTCGCCTGAGAAGGCCCCCAAGGCGTGGGAGGACCTGCTGCGGCCGGAGTTCGCCGGCAAGATCGGGTTCAAAGACGCGGCCACGGCGGGCACGGCCTATGCCGAGTACTTCCTGCTTCGTGAGCGCTTCGGGACGTCCTTCTGGGAGAGAGTGGCCCAACAGAAGCCGCGCATCTACCGGTCGGCCGATGACGTGATGGAGGGCCTGCGGCAGGGGGAGATCCTGGTGGCGGGGGAGATGGCCGGGTATGCAATCTATGGCGCCGCGCAGAGCGGGAGGCCGATGGTGGGGGTGTGGCCCACGGAGGGCGTGCCATTCATCCCCGGCCCGATCGCGATCATGGCGCGGGCGCCTCACCCGAATGCGGCAAAGCTGTTCGTCGACTTCGGACTGTCGCGTGAGGGCCAGGACCTCTGCCAACAGCTCATGGGGACGTACTCGGCGCGGAAGGACGTGGCTCCACTCAAGGGCCAGCCGCCGCTCTCCGCCTTCCACCTGCTCACACCGACCAGCGGGTGGGAGGACTACCTCCAGAAGCAGGGACAACTGCGCGGCGAGTTCGCGGACTTGTTCCATTCGGGGTCGGAGTAGGCGGGCTGTGGAAGGGGAGCGCGGGGGCCGAGTCCACTTGACATCCCCTCGCGAGCCGCTATAATCGAAGGAAATCGATGTATCGATGATCCCGCATTGAGGGTGCCTGAGTCGTAAGGGCGAGATCGGTCGTCGCCGTTGGTTCACGGGTCGGTTCGTTCCTCCGCGCGGAGACCAGCGGTGGTCGAGAGATGGCTTGGCGCAAGGCTTGCCCGAGCGTCACCTGGGTGGCACTCTCACCCCAGAGGGAGTCGGCATGACAACACTCGCGAGGTGCACACGGTGGTCGGCAGTAGCCGTGGTGGGCCTGGTCGTCTTGGGTGCCGGATGCAAGCAGTCGCCATCCAGCAGGTCCGCAGTCGCGCGGGCCGGGTCTACTGCCCAGACCGCAGGCGAGGCGGCGCCGCCGGCAGCAATGCCGAACCGCGCAACGGAGGCTGCCGCGACAGGCTCGGCTGAGGCGATGACGGCGACGGAGCGAGCCATCGCGAAGGCGGCCGAAGGCGGGCGGTATGCCTTCGTCCTGTTCTACCGGCCAGGCGAGTCCGGCGGCGAGCAGATGCGTAGCACGTTCGACCAGGCAAAGCCCGCGCTGCAGGCCAAGGCAGTGTTCCTGACGGTCGACGTGGGCCAGGGCGCCGAGACGGCACTCATGGGCAAGTACCGCGTCGATACGGCGCCCCTGCCTCTCACGCTGGCGCTAGCACCGAACGGAGCAGTTGCCAAGGCCTTCACCAAGCCGGTGGATGGCGATGCCCTGCGCACGGCCTTCGTCTCGCAGACGACAGCGAGGGTACTCAAGGCCCTCCAGGACGGGAAGCTCGTCGCTCTCTGCGTCCAGGGCGAGAACACCCGGCACAACGATGAATCCATGGCCGCAGCGCGGGAGTTGGTGGCGGACGAGAGGGTCGGGGGCCAAGCCGAGGTGATGCGACTCGATCCCGGCGATCGTGACGAGGCGCCGTTACTGGAGCAGTGCAACCTGTCCCCCACGTTAGAGGAAGCCTCCATCGTTCTGCTTGTTCCTCCGGGCACGCTGGTTGCGGCTGTTTCAGGCGCAACGACCAAAGCCAAGCTCCTCAGCGCGCTCCAGCAGGGACTCTCGGCATGTGGCTCCGGTTGCGGCCCCAGCGGCTGTGGGTAGGCGCGCGGAAGGATGCCCCATGACAGCGATGAAGCTGGCCGGGACGGAGATGTGAGAGCGGCGCGGTAGGTTGACCGCGAGTCTCGCGAGCTTCAGCCTGACCATCATGTACCGGGCGTGGTCGGCCGCTTGCGGTTCGGATACATCCCGAAAGGAAGCGTCTACCAATGGGCAAGCTAAGCCGCATTCACGTATGGGTCACGGTGGGAGCAGTCCTGCTGATCCCCTTCAGGGTCAGCCTGGCTGCAACGAAGAGCGGTGAGACAATGCTGCAACAGGCGGCCAAGGAGAACAAGCACTTGGTCGTCCTGGCCTGGAGCAGTGATGACGACACCACCAAGAAGCTGAAGGCCCTACTGGGGAGGGCTCGCACCTCCATGGCTACCAGAGCGCTGTTCCACGAACTGAAGACCAGTAACGCCACTGAGAATGGCTTCGTTAGGAGGTACCAGCTCGCCAAGGCCCCGCTACCGCTCATCCTGGTCTTTGCACCAAACGGCGTCATGGTGAAGGCATACGTGCAGAAGGTCGTGGACGAGAAGACGCTGGCCACCTCGTTCGCCTCACCCACGCTGGCAAAGGTCCTGAAGCTGCTGCAGGACGGCAAGCTCGTGTTGCTGTGCGTGCAGAGCAAGACCACCAGGCACAATGCCGAGTCCCTCAAAGCCGCGCAGGGAGCGGCTGCGGACAAGCGAGCGGGTGGCCAAATCCGGACGGTCCAACTGGACCCCAGTGACCGGGCCTGCGCTGATCTGGTTGCGAAGCTGAAGGTGTCCGCGTCGGTCCAGGAAGCCGCGATCCACATTGTTGTGCCCCCGGGCACCATCGCCGGCGTTGTGAAGGGCGCGACCACCCCGACCGCGGTCTGGGCTGCCATCGCCCAGGCCGTCTCTGCCTGTAGCGGGGGCGGGTGTGGCCCCGGCGGATGCGGATAGGAACACCATGGAGGAGGCCCGAATGGACAGTCGTCGGGTCCGAATGGCAGGTACTTGTCGTTTGGCATGGGCACTCCCGGCGAGAGGGGCCTGCCCGCCCGCGGCTCGGGTCCGGGCTGTGGCCCAAGTGGGTGTGAATGACCGGCGGAGGATCGTTGGATGACCACCTTTCGACTCGTGCTGAAGGAACTCTCCGAGCGCAAGAGCCAGCTCGTCACCAGTTTCGTCGCCATTGTCCTCGGGATCACGGTCATTGTGGCCGTGCGGACCGTCACCCACGCCTCCGAGAAAGCCGTTGCCCGCGAGCTGGACAACCTGGGCGCCAACGTCATCATCCTGCCCAAGGGGGCGACGGTCAACAACTACTACAGCGCCGACTTCGGCGAGTACGTGATGCCGGAAGACTACACCAACGACATCACGACCTCCCAACTCCAAGGCGTGGATAACCTCTCACCGAAGCTGACTGAGCCGATCGTCCTGCAGGAGCACAGGGTCTACCTCACCGGCATCCTCCCGAAGGCGGAGTTCAAGGCCAAGCCTGCCTGGCAGGCGGCTGGCGGCATCTTCGCGCGGCCGGCCGGTTGCGGGGTCGTGGCGCCCGGGGCGCTCGCCAGGGCTCTTGGGGGCACACCGGCAACGCCCGATCCGTCGGCACGGCGGCCCAGCGTGGACGAGTTGGGCCCCGCAGAGGCCCTGGTCGGCAGCGAGGTGGCCGGGCGGCTGGGCCTCAGGCCCGGCGCGGCCCTGCCGATCAAGGGAGAGACGTTCACCGTCCGCGACGTTCTGCCCGAGACCGGCACGGTGGACGACACCCGCGTCTTCGCTCACCTTCACACGGTCCAGCGGCTCTTCGGTCGCGGGCGCGTGGTCAACGCCATCGAGATGGTCGGCTGCTGCAAGGAGATCTCACGCGGGCTGATTGATGGGCTGAACCGTCTGCTTCCCGAGGCCAAGGTCGTGACGATGAAGCAGATCGCCCAGACCCAGCTCAGCACCAATGTCACGATGGAGCGGTTCTCCCTCGTCTTCCTGGTCATCATCCTGGCCGTGGGTGGCGTGAGCATCGCCAACTACATGTTCGCTAACGTGTACGAGCGGCGCAAGGAGATCGGCACCTTCCTGGCCCTGGGCGCCACTCGTCGGCGCATCTGTACGATATTCCTCCTGAAGGCGCTGCTGCTCGGCCTAGCCGGAGGGGTCGCAGGCTACCTGGTCGGGAGTTGTCTGGCGCTCGTGTTGGGGCCTCGAATCACGGATGTCCCGGTCGTTCCCTTGCCGGCGCTCGTCGGCTGGGCGCTTCTCGCGGCCGTCGGGATCTCCGTGATCGCGAGCGCCTTGCCGGTTTGGAAGGCGGCACAGTCCGACGCCGCCGAGATTCTGCAGGAAGGGTAAGCGCCCCATGCTGCAGGCAGAAGCGGTCACGAGACGGTACGTTCGGCGGGACGGAGAGATCCTGGCTCTGGACTCGGTTGACCTCTCCGTGGCACCAGGCGAGTTCGTGGCCGTCACCGGGCCGAGTGGGTCGGGCAAGAGCACGCTGCTGCTGACCCTGGGCGGGTTGATCCGCCCCTCCGGCGGCAAGGTCTACCTCGACGGCAAGTCGATCTACGACCTGCCTCGGGAGGATCGGGCCGCACTGCGGCGCAGAGCCATCGGGTTCGTGTTCCAGACGTTCAACCTGGTCCCCTACCTCACGGCGAGGGACAATGTGCAGGTTCCGCTCTATCTGAACGGCCTGCCATCGCGGGCGCAGAGGGAGAAAGCGGAGAGGCTGCTCACTCAAGTGGGGCTCGGGGACCGACTGGACCACAAACCCTCGGAGCTGAGTGTCGGGCAGCAGCAGCGTGTGGCGCTCGCTCGGACACTGGCCAACGACCCGCGTGTGATCCTGGCCGACGAACCCACCGGGAGTCTCGATCCCGCGCTGGCTCAGGAGATGCTGGACCATCTGGCGGGCCTACACGCGGAGGGCGTCACCATCGTGATGGTGACTCACGACCCTGACACGGCCATTCGGGCCCAGCGCCAGTTGAGGTTGGTGGGGGGGCGGATCGCGCCGAACTCGTCGGCCTCACAGTAGCCGCTGGTTGTCACGCCCGTCGCATCAGTTCCCTTGACAAGATGCTCCACGAGGGTTACCATCGACTTTGTTCGATACATCGATTGAGGGTGGGTCTCATGAACTACCGAGCTGTTGCTCGCCTGCACGCCGCACTGAGCAACGGGATCCGCGTGCGCATCGTGGATCTCATCGCCGCGAACAGGGAGATGTGCGTCTGCGAGCTGGTGGACCAACTCGAGATGAGCCAGGCCAACGTCTCGCGGCATGTCGGGATCCTGCGTGATGCCGGCGTGCTGCAGGATCGCAAGATCGGCACGTGGGTGCTACTGCGAGTGGATGAGGCGGCGCTGAAGGAGAGCTTCGGCTCGCTGATCGATGCCCTTCGTGAGCGCCACCGGAAGTCCGTGAACGAGGACGCGGAGAGGCGGCTCACCGAGCGTTGCCAAAGGGCCGCTTGCGTCTAGGCCCCTCTCGCGCCGTGATGCATCGAAGCATGGGCATACTTCGATGCCCTAAGCTTGTAGAGGTGCAAGATGGCCGACTCGGTGGCCCGCAGGCTATCGTTCCTCGACCGGTACCTGACGCTGTGGATCTTCCTGGCCATGGCGGCGGGCGTCGGCCTGGGGTACTTGCTTCCGGGGACGATCAAGGCCCTAAACGAGGCCTCGCAGGTCGGCACCACCTCGATCCCGATCGCCATCGGGCTCATCCTCATGATGTACCCGCCGTTGGCGAAGGTGAGGTACGAGGAGCTGGGCCGAGTCTTCCGGGACTTCCGGGTCCTCGGCCTGTCGTTGGTTCAGAACTGGGTCGTCGGGCCGGTGCTGATGTTCGCGCTCGCCATCCTTCTCCTGCGCGACCACCCGGACTACATGCGCGGGCTGATCATGATCGGGCTCGCCCGGTGCATCGCCATGGTCATCGTGTGGAACGACCTCGCGCAGGGCGACCGGGAGTACGCGGCCGGCCTCGTGGCCTTCAACTCGATCTTCCAGGTGCTGTTCTTCTCCGTGTATGCGTACGTCTTCATCACCGTTCTGCCGCCCCTGCTGGGGGTGCGAGGCGCCGAGGTCCAGGTGACCATCGGCCAGATCGCCCGGAGCGTCTTCATCTACCTGGGCATACCGTTCCTCGCCGGTCTCATCACGCGGTTCTCGCTCCTCAAGGCAAAGGGCCGCGAGTGGTACGACACGCAGTTCATCCCGCGCATCAGCCCGGTGACCTTGGTCGCGCTGCTGTTTACCATCGTCGTGATGTTCTCGCTCAAGGGCGAGCTGATCGTGAGGATCCCGCTGCATGTGGTGCGGATCGCCATTCCGCTGCTAATCTACTTCGTGGTGATGTTCCTGGTGTCGTTCTGGATGGCCGCCAAGCTGAAGGCCGGCTATGAGAAGAGCACGACGATCGCGTTCACCGCGGCGAGCAACAACTTCGAGCTGGCGATCGCAGTTACCGTAGCGGTGTTCCCGCTGCACATCCAGTCCGGCGAGGCTTTCGCGGCGGTCATCGGGCCGCTGGTCGAGGTGCCAGTTCTGATCGGGCTGGTCAACGTGGCGCTGGCACTCAGACGGCGCTACTTCGCGCCTGCCCCGGCGGGTCAGCCGGTGGCGGAATAGGAGGCGTGACCGATGACCCGACAGTGTCTCTGCGAACCTGCGCACGTGTTGGTCATCCCCTGTGGCGGCGGCTCGAACTGCGGGCAGACCACCTCGGAGGTCGCCGTTCGACTCACCGATGAAGGCGTCGGCGAGGTCTTCTGCCTCGCCGGCCTTGCCGCTCATCTGCCCGAGATGCTGGAAACGGCGCAGGCGGCAGAGCGCATCTGCGTTATCGACGGCTGCGGACTGCACTGCGCCCGGAAGACGGTGGAACACGCCGGCTTGACCGTTACGGATCACCTCGACCTGTCCGCAGAGCACCTGGCGAAGAGCCGGGATTTCACGCGAGTTCAGCAGAACGTGTTCTTCGTCGCCAAGCTGGCGAAGCAGATGCTGAGCGAGCCGCCCAAGGGAGTGACTTCCGAATGAGCGAGGCAACTGGCAAGAAGGGCCTGCTCCTGTGCGTGTGCCAGGGGACCTGCCCGTCGTTTCACCAGATGAACATCTTCGAGGTCCTCAACGCGCTAAGGCGGGAGAAGCTCATCGACTGGGTGGGCATCCACCCGCAGTTGTGCGCAGACGACGGGGACGTCTACCTGCAGCAGCTGCTGGCCGGGGCGGGCGACCTGGAGCGCCTCTACGTGGCCGGGTGCGACCCAACGATGCAGAAGAAGATGTACCGCTTTGCGTTCGAGGCCGCCGGCTTTGATCCGGCCAAGCACAAGGGCGTTGACATCCGCAACATGACCACCGAGCAGGCGGTGACGGCCATCAAGCAGCTCATCGCCGAAGACACGACGCCAGCCGCCTAGAGAAGGAACCGGAATGGCCAAGAACTGGTACCCGACCATCGACCCTGACATCTGCGTCCAGTGCCTGCAGTGCGTCGAGTTCTGCCCTCACGAGGTCTACGAGGAGCGCGATGGCGGACCTACCGTCGTCAACCCGGACAACTGCGTCGAGTTCTGTCGCGGCTGTCAGAAGGTCTGCGATGCGAAGGCCATCTTCTTCCCAGGAGACCGACCATGAACAGCAATCTCAGGGAGGCACGTGACACACTGGTCGCGTCTCTCTCGCTGGCGACCGAGCCGGTTGCCGTCAGGTTCCTCCGCGCGGGAGAGCCGTTGCCGCCGGACTACGAGGCCCTGCCGAATCGCCGGTACTGCCAGATGCTCATGGCCGCGCGCAGGGGGCGAAGGTGCTTCTCACCGCCGACAACATCTCATGCCCTGCCGCGGCCGCGGCTTTTGGCTTCAAGCCGCTCCCCCCGAAGTTGGCCTCCGGAGAGATGCTGGCCTCCTTTGGGATCTTCGGCAGCGCCGCTGCGGGGAAGGCCACCATTGATTCCATGCAGCGCCTGGTGATGGGCGAGTACGCTGCCATTGCGCTCGGGCCGCTCGGCGATGTGGACTTCGAGCCGGACGTGGTGGTCGTGGAAGGCACAATCGAGCAGGTCATGTGGATTGCTCTGGCGTCCAGGTATCGGACGGGCGGGCGCGCCGAGTTCAGCACGGCCTTCCTCCAGGCCACCTGCGAGGACGCCACGCTGATCCCGTTCCTCACGGGCCGCGTGAACGCCACCCCGGGCTGCTATGGATGTCGTGATGCGACCGACATCGGCAACGACGAGACGGTGATTGGCTTGCCGGGTTCGATGCTCGATGGGGTCGTCGAGGGGTTGCGGGAGCTGGCTGCCAAGGCACTGCCCGCTGTGCGCGAGAAGCGGGCTTACCGTCGTCTGGCGGGCGCGGATGACTGCTCGGATGCAGCGAATCGAGACTGACGGGCGGCGCATCGCACCTTACCGGGGTTTGATGCCATGCGAGGAACACCATGAGATGCTACGATTGTGCCGTTGAGGGCAAGGCTGAGGAGGCCGTGGGGGTCTGTCTGTCCTGCGGCCGGGCCACGTGCCTGGCTCACGGGACCATGCAGCACGTGCCCCAGTACCGGCGCTCCGAGGGCGGCATCGGCGGGCCCATGCTGCGTCTGCCGCGGGATAGGCCTCGCTGGGTGTGCCATGAGTGTGCGAGGGCGGAGAGCGAAACTGCGGAACAAAGCGACGAGGGGCGTGATGGGTAAGCCGCAACGTGTGGTCTTCCTCTGCACCGGGAACTCCTGCCGCAGCCAGATGGCGGAGGGGCTGCTCCGCACGCTGGGCGGCGACCGGTTCGAGGTGTCCGGTGCCGGCACGGAGCCGGCAGACCGCGTACACCCGTTGGCCATCGAGACGATGCGGGAGCGAGGCATCGACATCTCCCACCAGCGGCCGAAGACGTTGGCGACCTTCGACGGCCAGCAGTTCGACCTGCTGGTCACCACCTGTGACGAGGCCAATGAGTCCTGCCCGTTCTACCCGGGCGCCAAACGACGGCTTCACCGGTCGATCCCGGACCCAGCGAAGGCGACCGGAACGGACAATGAGATCAGGCGGGCCTTCCGCAAGGCAGCGGACATGCTGGAGGAGCGGATCACGGAGCTTCTGCCATGATCTTACGTTCGATGGCATTGGCTTCATCCGCCGCACCGCGCCCTGCGAAGCGGTCTCTTGTCGCCTCGGGAACGGATGCCCTGGCTCGATTGTCCTTACGAGTGGTCCATCGTATATTGCGTATAGTCCAATATGACGATGATCGATCGCGCCGCGCAGCACGACCATTGCTCACGCCGCGAATAGAGGGCGTTAGATGACCTTTCTCCGTGACAACTGGAAGAAGCTGCTCATCTTCGTCGGCGTGTTCCTGGTGGCCTACTTCCTCCCGATGCAGCACCCCAGGGTGAAGAGCGCCATCCTCGACGCCTTCGCGATGGTGAGTGACTACGCGCAGAAGCACGTGCTGTTCTGCTTGGTCCCTGCGTTTTTCATCGCCGGCGCCATCACGGTCTTCGTGAGTCAGGAGTCGGTGCTCAAGTACCTCGGTGCGAAGGCCAGCAAGGTGCTCGCGTATGGCGTGGCATCGATCTCCGGGACGATCCTGGCCGTTTGCTCCTGCACGGTGCTGCCCCTCTTCGCCGGGATATACACCCGGGGCGCCGGGATCGGGCCGGCCACGGCGTTCCTCTACTCCGGGCCGGCGATCAACGTGCTGGCGATCATCCTCACCGCCAGGGTCCTCGGATGGGAGTTGGGCGTTGGGCGAGCGGTTGGGGCCGTGGTGTTCTCCGTGGTCGTCGGCCTACTCATGGCCCTCTTCTTCGGCAAGGAAGATGAAGCCCGCCTGGCCGATCTGGGGATCGGCGACGAACCCGCCGAGACGCGCCCGCTGTGGCAGACGGCCCTTTACATGCTCACCATGGTCCTCATCCTGATCTTCGCGGCGTGGGCGAAGCCGGATGACCCGAACAGCCTGTGGGGCCTCGTCTACCGCTACCACTGGTACCCGACCCTCGCGCTGCTCGTCATCCTCGTCATCATGGTGAAGGCCTGGTTCCGTCCCGCGGAGGTGACGCACTGGACCTCGGCGACGTGGACCTTCGCCGCGCAGATCCTGCCGCTGCTCCTTGGCGGCGTGCTGGTCGCCGGGCTCCTGATGGGCATGCCCGGCACAGACAACGGCTTGATCCCCTCCAGTTGGGTCGCCAAGCTGGTGGGCGGCAACTCCCTGTTCGCCAACTTCTTCGCTGCGATCGTCGGAGCGTTCATGTACTTCGCGACGCTCACCGAAGTGCCCATCCTGCAGGGACTGCTCGGCAGTGGGATGGGCAAGGGACCGGCCCTCGCGCTCCTGCTCGCCGGGCCCGCGCTATCGCTGCCCAACATGATCGTCATCGGGAGCATCATGGGCGCCAGGAAGACCGTTGTGTTCGTGTCCTTGGTCGTCGTCATGGCGACGCTCACGGGCATGGTGTTCGGGCGGTTCGCCCGGTGAGCCCTGGGTCCAGACAAAACCGGAGGAGGTCCACACAATGAGTGCATCGTGTTGCACTGCTCTTGCCGATGGATTGCTGTTCCCATGCGCCGGGGGGTCGAACGTCGGCCAGATCGCCAATGACGCGGCCGTGAAGCTGGAGCAGAGCGGCGTCGGTCGCCTCTACTGCCTCGCGGGCATCGGCGGCCATGTGGAGGGCATGGTCAAGCACGCCCAGAGCGTCCCCTGCACGGTGGCCATTGACGGTTGCGCCACCGGTTGTGCCCGCAAGACGCTCGAGCACGCGGGGATTGAGCCGACCATCCACGTCACCGTGACCGAACTCGGGATCCAGAAGGAGCTCACCTACGAGTATCCTGAGGAGGACGTTCAGCGGGTCGTGGACGCCGTGCTACACGGCACGGAGACTGCGCCGGTCGTAGGCCCGGCGGCGGCTTCCTGTTGTGGGACTGCCGGTACGGAAGAGACCCCCAGTTGTTGCGAATCGTGACTGGCCTGCAGTCTCGTGGGTCGTCGGAGGGCCCTGATGACACGTCTGAATGCTCCACTCGTCGTTGCTGTGGCGGCGCTGCTTGGCCTCCAAGGTGCCGCGTGGGCAACTCCTTTCACCGATGATGTCTGCCCGCCGTTCCACCTGAGAGACGCCAAGGGCAACGTCATCAACCCCGTGGCCGGGACGAATGCGGAGGTGCCGTACTCGCCCAAGCAGACGTGTGGCGCGTGCCATGGCTACGGCAGGATCACCCAAGGGTTCCACTTCCAGCAGGGGGCGGGCGAGAAGCCGACCGAGGACCAGGCAGCGCGCTGCCAGTGGGCCTCCACCCCCGGCAACTACGGCGGCACGTGGTGCTCGCCCGCGCCGTTGTACCGGTGGCTCTCACCGAAGAAGAACGACTCGGCGCGCACGATGGACATGAGCTCCTTCGAGTTCATCGTGGCCGGCTGCGCGGACTGTCACCCGGGCGGCGGGCCGATGGAGTACGACCGTGACGGGCATCGCTATGACGAGTGGATGCGCGACCCGGCCCACGGCCTGACCCCGGGCGGCGACAACGGTCTCGATGGGGACTACTACAAGGCGCGCTGGAGCGAGGCGGGCGTGCTGGAAGCCGACTGCCTGCTCTGCCACCTCCCCGAGTACAGCGCCGACCTGCGCAAGCAGCAGCTCGCAGGCCTCAACTACCAGTGGGCCGCCTCTGCTGGCGCCGGCTTCGCCAAGGTCGAGGGCACGGTGGCCAAGGGTGAGACGCCGAAGGTCAGCTACGGCATCTCCCTGTTCGATGCCGAGGGCCGCGTCTCGCCGCACATCGTGCGTTCGCCGAGGAACGAGACCTGCCTGGAGTGCCACGCTCAACCCGGCTGGAAGAAACGCGGCGCCAACTTCCGGGCCCGCACGGATGTGCATCTGCGGGCTGGCCTGCGCTGCGTGGACTGCCATGCCGCGGGCATGTCGGCGACCGATGAGCGCATTCGCGGGAAGGAAGCCCATCAGATCGGCAAGGGCGACGATCCCGGCGGACACGTCCGCGACGACCTGGACGACACCGTGCGCTCGTGCGCATCGTGCCACTCGACAGGCTATCTCGGCGCTGCGATCGCGGAGCACGAGGGCCTGCCCGACGATCACCTCGAGAAGATCGCCTGCGTGACGTGCCACATCCCGGAGCGCGTCGTAGAGCCGATTCTCGTGCAGGCAAGCGACGTGTTCAACCCCGGCTCGCATATCCCGAGCAAGGGGAAGCGCCTATGGGTGTTCTACGGGCCCGACATGCAGTACCGGAACCACTACGGCGAGCTGACGACGATGGGGTACGACGACAAGCCGACTTTCCGGTTCGCCCCCGTGCTGGCCCGCTACAAGGGCAAGATCTGGCCGGTGAACCGCGTGCACACGGCTTGGCCGGCCATCCAGGAGCAAGGCAAGCCGGGGCTCATGCAGCCCAAGATGTCGGACATCTACAGGATGTGGACCGAGCACCAGGCGGACCCAGCGAAGTACCCCTCGCTCGCCAAGATCACCGACGACACGGGCGACGGCGTCATCGAGGTCAACCGCCCCGAGGAGATCGACGCCCTGATCGAGGCCGTGGCAATGATGCTGAAGGCGACGGGCTACCCCATGGCGGGGAAGCGGGTGCTCTGGGTGATGAACGACCGGGCGCACTCCAGCGGAAGCCACTACGACCTCATCCCGAAGCACGACTACGAACCCTCGCCCTATGGCAACGTCCACAAGTACAGCCACGACATCTACCCGGCCAAGGCGGCGCTGGGGGTTCGTGGCTGTCAGGACTGCCACCGGGCCGACTCGCCGTTCTTCTTCCGGAAGGTTGTCCAGTACCCGTTCGGTCCCGACGGCCAGCCGGTCACCGTGCCGCAGTGCACGCTGCTCGGGATGAGCGAGGAGCGGGCCAAGGAGTTGGCAGCGCTCGGGCAGACGCCCTGAGCAGCCGGACGGGATTCCCGCCGTCCAGCCGTTCTCGTGCCGAGCAGACCGAAAGACAGGAGAGGGGAGCGCCATGAGGATCACGGTCTACGGACCCGGTTGTCCGAAGTGCGTGAAGACGGAGGAGGTTGCCCGTCAGGCGGTTCAGCAGTTGGGGATCGACGCCGAAGTCGTGAAGGTCAAGGACATCGCCGAGATGGCCAAGGCCGGGGTCCTGATGACGCCGGCGCTGGCAGTTGACGGCAGGGTAGCGATCAAGGGAAGGGTGCCGGAAGTCTCGGAGGTGGTGAGTCTGATCACCACCACTCTGGAGGGCAAGTGATGCGACTGCACAAGGGACTCGTTGTTGGGGTCGTCGTCCTGCTGGGTCTGCTGGCGATGCTTCCCATTGCGGGCCAGGACCCCTGGGAGGACCAGGGCAAGGAACTCATCGGCAAGCCGGCGCCGGACTTCGCGCTCAAGGACGCTGCCGATAAGGAATGGAAGCTGTCCGACCTCAAGGGCAAGAAGGTCGTCTTGCTCGACTTTGGCAGCACCGGCTGCCTTCCCTGCCGCGCCACGGTCAAGGACCTACAGCAGCTCCATGTGGCCCACAAGGAGAAGCCCGTCCAGATCTTCACGATCTGCGTCAACCCAGTCTCTGCGGAGATGCTCAAAGAGTGGATCGCGGCGATGGGACTCACCTACCCCGTCCTGCGCGATGTCGAGTTCAAAGCCGCCGAGGCGTACGGCCTCCAGGTGATCCCGTTCACGGTCATCATCGACCATGAGGGCATCGTGCGCTGGGTCCACACCGGCCATCCTGATGACTACAAGGACCTGGTGACCAAGCAGTTCGATGAGCTGATCCCCAAGGTGCCCACCGACGAGAGGAAGCCCGAGGAGAAGCCCAAGGAGACCCCCCAATGACCACGCGGATGTACAAGACGACTGTCCTGGTACTGGTCGCCGCGGTCTTGGCGGTGGTGGTCGCCTGGCGGCTGCAGAGCAAGCCAACCGAAGCGACGCCTCCGCCCTTGACTGAGGCGCAGGACACAGCCGCCCCCTCCTCGGCACGTTCGAGCGCGACCAGTGAACCGGACGCCCAACCCGCGCCGGGGATCGCGTCGGGGCACACGTCCGCTGCGAAGCCCGCACCCGCGTCATCGGCCTCCGCGTCCACGCGGACGCCCGAGTACCCCGCCGTCATCGACCTTGGCATGGGTAAGTGCATCCCCTGCAAGCAGATGAAGCCGATCCTGGAGGAGTTGATGCAGGAGTACAAGGGCCGAGCCAGGATCGAGATCATCGACATCGGGCAGCATCCTGACCAGGCCGAGAAGTACAAGGTCATGCTGATCCCGACCCAGATCTTCTTCGCCAAGGGCGGCAACGAGGTCTACCGACACGAGGGGTTCATGCCCCAGGCCGACATCGTGGCCAAGCTCAACGAAATGGGTGTCAGGTAGATGCACGAGACGCTGGCCGAGACGACGAAGCAGCTCATCGCACAGAACCCGTGGCTGGCCTTTGGCGCCGTCTTCCTCGGCGGGATGCTCACTGCCTCTAACCCCTGCGTGCTCGCCATGATCCCCCTGAGCGTAGCCTACGTCGGAGGCGTGGAGGGGGCGACAGGCTGGAGGCGATCGCTCGGGTTCAGCCTGTGCCTGGTACTAGGCTTGTCGGCGACATTCGCCGTGCTGGGGGTGCTGGCCAGCTTGGTGGGTGGCGCGGTGGGGGGGAGCAAGGTTCCCTGGACGTGGGTCGTTGCCGTCGTATGCTTGGTGATGGGTCTGCACCTAATGGAGGTCATCAACATCCCCCTCCCGGCAGTGGCGAAGGTCCAACCGGGCACTCGAGGCGCGCTCGGCGCGCTGCTCCTGGGCGTCCTGTTCGGGTTCGTGTCGACGCCCTGCGCCGGACCCATCCTCATTGTCCTTCTGGCCTACCTGGCGACACAGGGGGCGAGCCCCGTCTATGGCGGGGCGCTGCTCCTAACGTATGCCCTTGGACACTCGATGCTGATCATCGTGGCGGGTACCTCCATGGGCGCTGCTCGTGGCCTCCTGGCGAGCGACCGGTTCACAAGATGGGGCGGCATCCTGAGGAAGGTGGCTGGGGGCGTCGTTGTGGCGCTGGGTGTGTACTTCGTTTTGCAGGCGCTGCGCTACATGGGCCTCTGAGCCGAAACGGGAGTTGACCGACCATGGCCGAGCAGATCGTGACGGTTACCCTCAGCGAAGCCGAGCGGCTGGAGCTGGAACGCATCGTCATTGACGGGGACGAGAAGGCGGCACTCGCTTTCCTCTCCCACGCCGTCCATGCGAAGATCGAGCGCGCCGAACGCGGCCGTTGAAAGCCGGTCTTCGGCAGCGGCGCGGTCGCGCCGCGATGACGACGAGGGGATGCGCGGGAAATGGTACAGTCCCGTTTCCGCCGATGGGGCTGGCGGAAACGGTCCAGTCCCATTTCCCGCAGCCCTATCCCGCAGGAAGCAGCCCATGAGTCCGGAGGAGTGGGTTCCGAATCCGAGCTTCAAGGTGCCCGTGCCGCCGGGCTACCCGCCGGAGGAGGGGCGGTATCTGCGCGGCAACGATCTGTCGCCGGTGGCGGTGTGTGTGATCCTGAAGTGGCCCGATGACAAGGTCCCCAAGGAGATCGAGGGTCTGGTGCGGGTTGGGGTGGAGAGCGGGGCGGCGCTCTCGGGCACGTTGCAGACCGAGAACATCGGGCTGGAGAAGATGGTGTGCAACCTGGTGGCCAACCCGAACATCCGGTGGCTCATCGTCTGCGGCCCGGAATCCCCGGGCCACCTGACAGGTCAGGCCATCATGGCGCTGTCCGGGAATGGGCTGGATGAGGGGGGCCGCATCATCGGCGCCGAGGCGCCGACGCCGTACCTCTACAACATCCCGCGCGAGTCGGTCGAGCGGTTCCGCGAGCAGATCCGCGTGATCGACCTGCTGAACGAGGGCGATCCGGGGCTGGTGCGGCAGGCGGTATGGGCGTGCTACCAGGAAGAACCGACGCCGTTCGGCGAGTACGTCCTGTTTGACCCGGGAGCCCTCCCAGCGGAGCCGATCTGTTCGACCCTCACCTGGCGCATCCGACAGCCGTGGTACGCGCCCCGGACCGATGCCGAGCGCCAGGCTCACGAGCGGCTGCAGGAGTTCATGGCAGAGGTGCGGAGGAAGGTCGAAGGGAAAAGGGGGCACGAGGAGAACGGAACGCGGAGCTGAAGGGGCGCGGCAGAACGCCCGGGAGCGCCGCGTTCCGAGGTCCGCGTTCATCTCCCCGCGCGAGGGTCCCCGATGCAGCCCCGGATCGGCCTCCTCGTCATCGGACACCCGGACTACCAGAACGACATCGGTGTGGAGTTCGCCCGGCAGGCGGTGGGCCAGCTAGAGAAGCGAGGCGTCGACGTCCTGTTCGAGGCGACCTCGCTGACGGCGCCGCTCGCCGCGCGTGAGGCGGCCATTGCCCTCTCCGCCCAGGACCCCGACGGTGTCATCATCTTCCTGGCCACGTGGATCGAGTGCCCCACGGCGCTGCAAGCGATCCGCGAGGTCGAGCACATCCCCTTTGCGGTGTGGGGCTACAACATGTTCCCGTGGCAGGGGCGGCGGGAGTCGACAGGCTCGTTCGTCGCGGCCGCGGTGCTGAAGGGCGCGCTCGACCGAATGGGTTACCGTCCGGCGTACGTCCTGGGCCTGCCGTTCGAGGATGAGCCGGCCGATCGCGCCGCCGCGTTCTCCCGCGCGGCCCATGCGGTCAAGCGGCTGAAGCGTACCCGGCTGGCGTTGATCGGCTATGCGGCGATGGGCATGTACCCGGGCACGGTCGACCATGTGCTCCTGCGCCGGCACATCGGCCCAGAGATCGACCAGATCGACACCTACACGCTGGTGCGCGCGGCCGAGGCGGCGAGCGAGGAGGAGGTGCAGAGGACGGTGGAGGAGCTGCGGTCGAAGGCGGAGATCGCGGTCACCGAGGAGCGGCTGGCGAAGTCGGCGAGGCTTGCCGCGGGCCTGCGTCAGGTGCTGCGCCAGGGGCAGTATGAGGCGGTGAACGTCAAGTGCCAGTATGAGCTCTCGCAGGAGTACGGCATGACCGCGTGCGTGCCGATATCGCTCGCGGCGGAGGATGGAGTCGTGGCGGCGTGCGAGGGGGATGTGGTGATCACCGTCACCATGTGCCTGCTCAAGTACCTGACCGGGCAGACGGTGTACTACGGCGACATCCTCGACCTCCAGGGCGACCACATGCTGCTGTCCTCGTGCGGGTTCGCGCCCTTCAGCCTGTGCCACCCGGGCGAGACGCCGACCATCCGGGAGCTGGGGCACCCGGGCTTCGACGGGCTCATCAGCAGCTTCACGCTGCAACGGGGGCCGGTGACCTTCGCGCGGCTGGTCGAGGGCTCGCACGGGGACTACCGGCTCAACTATGGCACGGGGGTCGGTGTCGAGACGGACCTGCGCCAGGGGCGCTTCCCTGGGCTTGAGGTGAAGATCGACGGAAGCCCGGAGAAGCTGTGGGACACCATGGCGAGCCAGCACTTCGCGATGTGCTACGGAGACGTGACCCGGGAGATCGAGGATGTGTGTGCGTGGTTGAGCGTCGAGCCCGTGAGGGTCTGACCTATGTCCACACCCATTCGGCTTGCTGACCTGACAAGCCCTGAGGTGGGGGAGTGGGTGGAACGGGGAGCGTTGGTGGTGCTGCCGGTGGGGCAGATCGAGGAGCATGGGCCGCACCTCCCAGTGAACACCGACCTCCTCATCGCCGAGCGGACGGCATGGGCGGCCGCGGAGGTGGTACACCCGGACCCGCCGGTGGTGCTGCTGCCGGGCGTATGGAGCGGGTATTCGGCCGCCATCATGCAGCAGTGGCCGGGGACGATTCGGCTGCGGACGCGCGTGTTCGCGGATATGCTCTACGACATCGTGTTGTCGTGCATCCAGATGGGTTTCCGCAAGATCGTGATCCTGAACGGGCATGGCCACCATCCGGCGCTGCTCGAGATGGTGGCGCGGGAGATCGGAGACGAGACTGAGGTGGCGGTGGCGGTGGTGGACGTGGCGCGGATGGCAGCGGATGCGATGCGGGCGGTGAGGAGGTCGGCGCCCGGTGGGGCGATCCACGGGGGCGAGTTCGAGACCTCGCTCATGCTCTATTTCGGGGCGCCGGTGCGGATGGACCTCGCGCCGGCTGACGACGTGTTCCGGTACCACAGCGAGAACATCCCAGGCGACGGGTTCTCGGGATCGAAGCGCGCGTTCTGGTCGACGTGGGCCATCCAGCCGACGAAGAGCGGCATCTACGGCGACCCGACGGTCGCCTCGGCGGAGACCGGGAAGGCGGTCTTCGAGGGGATGGTGGCCAACGTGGCGGGGTTCCTGAGGGAGTACGCGGCGCATGGATGAACGGCATTGAACCACAAAGACACAAAGAGGGGAAGGGGAAGGCGACCGCAATGAGGGTCTACATCAGCACGGACCTGGAGGGGGCGTCGGGGGTCACGCAGGAGAGCCAGTCGTTCGCGGATGCGGGGCGATATGAGGAGGCAAGGAGGTCGCTGACGCGCGACGTGAACGCGGCCGTGGCGGGAGCCCGCGACGCCGGCGCGGAGCAGGTAGTGGTGCTCGACGGGCACGGGCACTACAGCGGGTACAACTTCGTATATGAGGAGCTGGTGGACGGCGCCATGTACCAGCTCGGGGCGCCGTGGACCACCTACTGCGAAAACCTGGACGCCACTTTCACGGCGGTGTTAGCGGTGGCGTACCACGCCATGGCCGGGACGAGGGCGGCGATCCTGGACCACACGCAGTCGTCGCGGGCGATCGTGAACATGTGGCTGAACGACCGGAAGATCGGCGAGCTGGGCATGCTGGCCTACGTGGCCGCACACCATGGCGTGCCGGTGGCGCTCGTGACGGGTGATGACAAGACCTGCGAGGAGGCGCGGGAGTTGCTGGGAGACCAGGTGGTAACGGCGTGCGTGAAGTGGGGCAGCAAGCGGAGCTCGGCGCTGTGCCTGGCGCCGGGAGAGTCGCGGGCCTTGATCCGCGAGAAGGCGGCGGAGGCCCTACGGAAGGCGCCGACCATGAAGCCGCTTGCGGTGCCCGAGGGCGAGTGCGTCCTGCGGGTCGAGTACCTGCGCTCGGAGATGGCAGAGGGCTTCTGGGCGCGGACGGATGTGGAGATGCTCGACAACCGGACGGTCATCTTCCGGCGCGACAACGTGCTGGACGTGATGAACGCCTACTGCGGGCTGCATTACCCGGCGATGAGGTGATGACGGTGAGGGGTGTGCGTGAGTGCCACCCGGTTCTGCTTCTCGTTCTGGCGGCTCTGCTGCACGGGTGCTCGGGGACGCGGGGCGATCGCGAGGCTGTGTCCGCCACGATCCCCGGCGGACGGGGCAGGGCGGTCATCGACTTGACGACGGTTCCGCCGCTGGGCAGTTCGGACGACCTCCAAGGGCAAGCCTGGCACGTGCGTCCGGCGACCCACTGGGTCGCGGTGTACATCCGCGTTGACGGGCACTGGTGGACGAAGCCCACGGCGGCCCAGCCGTACACGTCGATCCGGCCGGACGGCACGTGGACGTGTGACATCACGACCGGTGGCGCGGACTCGACGGCAGACAAGATCGCGGCCTTCCTCGCCCCGCGGAGCTACGCGCCGCCGGTGCTGCTGGGCGCCGACTCACTGCCGGGGCCGCTGTACCGGAACTCGAAGGCGTGGGTCGAGTACGCGCGCCTGCCGGGCGCCAGCTTCCGCACGTTCCGGTTCTCGGGGTGCGAGTGGGCGGTGAAGAGCAGCAATGGGCCGGTGGGCCCCGGGGACAACTGGTTCTCGGATAGCGGCGAGAATGTGTGGCTCGACCAGGATGGCAAGCTACACCTCGAGATCGAGAACCGGGGCGGGAGGTGGTACTGCTCGGAGGTGATCCTGCGGGCGAACCTCGGGCGGGGGAAGTACCAGTTCACGCTCGACAGCTTCGTCGACCAGCTCGACCCGAACGCGGTGCTCGGCCTGTTCACGTGGGACGACGACCCGACGGACAACCACCGCGAGACCGACATCGAGCTTGCCCGCTGGTCGGACCCGCAAGGCCCGAACGCGCAGTATGTGGTTCAGCCCTGGAACACGCCGGGCAACCGGTGCCAGTGGACCATGCCGCACGTCGCGCCCTCGACACACCTGTTCGACTGGCGGGCGGACCGTGTGCTCTTCCACAGCCATGAGGGCCGGACGGCGAGCGGGACGATCATCAAGCGCTGGATGTACCAGGGCAGCGACGTGCCCTCGCCCGGCCTGGAGAACCCGCGGATCAACCTGTGGCTGAACGAGCATCGGCCGCCCGAGGGGCCGGTTGAGGTAGTGGTGGCAAGGTTCAGGCATGGTGCGTGATGGGGCCAGGACAGGCTGGGAAGCCTGTCCTACGCGGACGGCGAGCGGCTGTGCCGGTCGGAGGACCTACCGGCCCACCCGAGCGGTTGCGCAGAGCGAAGGCAACTGGGGGTCTCTCATGTCGATCCTGCCTCTGCTGATCATCCCGGCGCTGCCCATCGCGGCGCAGGAGGCGGACCCCGTGGACCCGGACTTCAGGCCCGTTCTCGTTGGGGCGAAGATGAGCGCGGACCGCATCCGGCCGGGGGATCGGTTCGCCATCGAGTTCGAGTTCCGGAACGACGGGACGAAACCGGGGGTGCCGGAGTACCGGGTGTTCCTCCACTTCGAGTACCCGGAGCCGGACTGCCGGAACATACGGATGGCGCTCGATCATGAGGCGACGGTGTCGACGACGCGCTGGATGCCGGGGAAGGTCGTCAAGGATGGGCCCTACGCCATCGCGGTGCCCCCCGAGGCGACACCGGGCGAGTACCACGTACACGTGGGGCTGTTCGATGCCTCGGGCGATGGGCGGCGGCTGCTCGACACTTACGCGAGGAAGATCACGGTCGATCCGGCCGCGCCGCCGCACTCGCCGCGCCAGGAGCCGCTGGCGGCCGGCGAAGCGGCCAGGCGGCGAGAGGCGCTGGCAGGGCGGATCAAGCAGCCCCTCACACTCGACGGGGGGAGCTTCGTTCTGCATGTCTCGCCCCAGACGGGCACGTGGGAGATCATCGACAAGCGGACGAAGGAGCTGTGGGCCTCAAGCCCGCTCGTCGAGGGCATCGGGGAGGTCACGCTGGCAGGGAGGGAGCGGACGGTGGTGGCGCCGCTCGACAAGGTGGAGCGGGCGGAGGCGAGCGGGAACGCGATCGTGCTGCACTATAGGCCCTCACCCCCGTCCCCTCTCCCAGGGGGAGAGGGGGTAGGGCTGAGGGTGAAGCTGGAGCGCGTGGGGGACCCGGACGGGGTGCGGGTGAGCTATGAGGCCGACGAGACCGAGGAGTGGAAGGTCGCCGGCGCGAGGCTGCTCGACACTGCGCTGTTCGTGACGAACAACGAGTCGGGGAGTCTGGTGGTGCCGCATCGGATCGGCGTTCTGCTGCGGGCGGATGGGGGCATCCCCGACACGCGGCGGTTCTCTCCCTACGGGAACGCCTTCGCCTACTCGATGTCGTTTGCGGGTGCGGTCAAGAATGGGTCCGCGATGATGGTGACATGGGAGGACCCGTACACGACGCTCGAGACGCGGAGCACCTGGACCGACCAGCCACTCGTGCCGGGCAGCCAACTCCTGTCGCTGTCGCTGATGCAGACCAGGACCGCGCGCGCCTTCACCATCTACCCGCTCGGCAAGGGAGGCTACGTCGAGGTCGGCAAGGCGTACCGGGAGATCGCCAAGAAGCGGGGCCTGCTGAAGACGTGGGAGCAGAAGACGAAAGAGAACCCGGACGCGGCGAAGATGCTCGGCGCGGCGGACTTCAAACCGTTCGTGTTCGTGCGTTCGGTGTCGGGCACGCCCTGGAACCAGACCGGCAAGGACATCCTCAGCGTCGGCTACACGTTCGACGAGGCGGCGCAGGTCGCGGAACACTTCCGCCAGGACCTGGGCATCGAGCACGCCATGTTCGTGCTGGCGGGATGGATCCATCGCGGCTACGACAACCAGCACCCGGACATCCTGCCGGCGGCGCCGGAGTGCGGAGGGGATGAGGCGCTCGCCGAGTGCTCGAAGCGGGTGCGGGCATGCGGCTACCTCTTCGGGCTACACGACAACTACCAGGACATGTACCGGGATGCGCCGTCGTGGGATGAGTCATACACCATGAGGAACCCCGATGGGTCGCTGTGCGCGGGCGGGGTATGGGCGGGCGGCCAGGCGTACCTTACGTGCTCGAAGAAGGCGGTCGAGCTGGCCAAGCGGCCGCAGAACCTGGCGGAAGTGAGGCGGCTCTTCAACCCGTCGATCTACTTCATCGATACCACCTTCGCCGCGCCGCCGTATGAGTGCTTCGACCCGAAACATCCCCTGACGCGCAATGACGACATCCGCTACAAGGCGGAGCTGTGCGACTATGCGCGGGGGATGATGGGCCTGTTCGGGTCGGAGGAGGGGCAGGAGTGGGCGGTGCCGCATGCGGACTACTTCGAGGGGATCATGGGGCACAAGTCCGGTGACGGGGGGCAGGAGGTCATCCCGCTGTTTGAGATCGTCTACGGGGACTGCATCAACCTGTACACGCACCAGGGAGACCGCGCCAGCCCCGAGCGGGCGGACTACATCCTCGACCACATCCTGTATGCGGAGATGCCGGTGTACGCCTTCGGGCAACACCTCTACTTCAAGACCGGGGAGGGTCAGGGCGGGGTGCCGGCACGGCCGGAGGTAGCTGAGGTGAAGCAGACCGGCCCGCGGACGTTCAACATCACGTACCGGTGGACGGTGAGCGGAGCGGTCGGCAAGCTGCCCATCATGTTCGTGCACTTCACCAGCCCTAAGGCGACAAGGGCTGAGCAGATCGCGTTCCAGGGCGACCATGCGCTCTCAACGGAGATGTGGAAGGCGGGGGATGTCGTCACCGACGGCCCGCACTCGGTCGAGATCGCCGAGGGTATCGATGGGGAGTTCGAGGTGATGGTGGGCCTGGTGGACGAGGGCGGCGGAAGGCAGGAGCTGAGCGGGCTCTCGGGCGTCGGCGGGCGGTTCCGGCTGGGGACGGTGACACTGCGAGAGGGGAAGATCAGCTTCCAGCCGCGTGGTTCATGGACGCCGCCCGCCAACCTGTGCTTCGCCCGCCCGGACGGCTGGGCGAAGGACCTGATCGAGACCGACCGGTTCATCAAGAACACCTACGAGGTGCTGTCACCGCTCAACCGGCTGACGGCTGAAATGCCGATGACCGAGCATGAGTTCGTGAGCGCGAAGCCGAGGGTGGAGCGCAGCCGCTTCGGGAATGGTGTGGACATCATCGTGAACCACGGGCCGGGCGCGTACACTGCAAAGGGCGTCGAGCTTCCCGAGTACGGGTTCGTGGTGAGGTCGCCGACCTTCTGCGCGTTCCATGCGACGGAGTTCGGGCAGATCAGGTATGAGCCGTCGGCGATGTTCGTAGTGCAGTCGATGGACGGGAAGCCGGTCACGGAGTCGCAGAAGGTGCGCATCTACCATGCGTTCGGGGACAAGCGGGTGGATGTGGGAGGGAAGGTGTTCGAGGTTGAGGGAGAGGCCGAGGTGCGTGTGAGGGGGTAGAGCCCCCAAGGCAGGCCAACAGCGGCCTTGTCGGGCGAGACGCCCGACCTACGCGATGAGGACGTACCCCACCGCCACCTTCCACTCCCTGCCCCAGTTCCGCGCCACCTCGCACGGCAGGTCGCTCATCGGGACGGGGCAGGTAAGCTTTCCCTCCTCGAAGGTGAAGGGCAAGGACCGCGTCTGACCGGTTGAGCCGACGAGCTTCACGTCGGCCGGCTTCGCGGGCAGGTTGGCGAGGGTGAGTTCGACGGAGGGGTTGGCCTTGAGGGTGTCCGCATCGAGGATCAGGGTGATGACGAGCTTCCCGCCGACGCGGAAGCCGAGGGAGGTGGGTTGCTCCTCGTCGAGGGTGGGTGGAAGCGGCGGATCGGTGGTGTAGTTCTCGAAGACGGAGAGCTGACCATCGCCGAAAACCTGGGTGAGGGTCAGCAGGCGGAGGCCGTGGGCGGTGAGGGTGTTGTTGCCCTGATCGCCGGGCATGGTGAGGCAGTTCGGGCCGTCAGGCCCAGCGCCCCACGAGGCGAACCAGAAGAGCTTGTACTTGTCGGGGTCGTCGGTCCAGCCGTGGCCGAGAGCCCAGTACATGGCGCGTGGGTAGAGGTTGGCGATGTACTCGGGGAAGGGGTGGAAGCCGAGCTCGGTCTGCCACGCGCCGCGGCACTTACTGTCTTTGAGGTACCGGTCGTAGATCTCCTGCCACACCGTGCTCCCACAGTAGTGCACGTCGATGATGTCGGTCCAGCGCCAGGCCTCGTGGTACTCGAGGGCGTCGAAGAGGTGAGCGTAATCGACGCCGGCCCAGCCGCCGAGAACCACCCGGCAGCCATAGCGGCGGATGATCTTCGCGGCGGGCAGATAGACGAGGTCGATCCACTCCGGCCCGGTGCGCTTCCAGAAAGTCAGGGGCTCCCAAGTCGGCTCGTTCCACACCTGGAAGTAGCGCAGGTTGAAGGGCGGGCGGCTGTAACGAGCCACGACGTGCTCGACGTAGTCCTCCCAGTCGGCCACGTTCTTCGCCGGGCCCAAGCCGCCGTCCGGGGTCGCGGCCCAGGCGGCGGTGTAGCCGAGCATCGGCAGCACCTCGACGCCCTGCGCGTGCGCGCCGAGCACCGCCGGGTCGAACTTCTCCTAGTCCCACTTGTCCTGCTCCGGCTCGACGGCGTTCCAGTCGATGGGGAAGCTCTCACGCGCCCAGCCGAGACCGAGGTCGCGCATGATCTCCGGAGGAGCGACGTAGTTCACGCCGCAGAAGGAGCGGAGGTCGGGGGAGAAGGGGCGAGGAGGGAAGGCGTCGGCCCCGTGGGCTGGGACACGGCAGAGGACCAATAGCAGAAGAACCGCAGTGGGCATGGACCAGCTCCCGGTGCTTCGGTAGTGCCTCAGATCCAGAAGATCTGGTTGCCGCGGGTGCCGGCGAAGTGGTCGATGAACAGCCAAAGGCCGTTGGCGACGAACTGGCCGAGGATGAGGCCGAGGAAGATGGCGCGGAGCTGGCCGTAGGTCTTCAGGCCGCCATAGCGGAGCGCGAGCAGCTTGGCAAGCCAGGCGCAGAAGCACATCAGCCAGAGCTGGTCCATGATCCAGACGGGGGCGATGCAGAGGGCGACCGGGTGAAAGGGCCACCAGGCGAAGCGCTGGCGCAGGAAGGTGAAGAGGAGGTAGGCAATCGCGCCACCGGTGCTCACGGTAAGGCCGCCGAAGTGGGTTGGGGTGGGGTTCGCGAGCTTCTCGGTCACCCAGCGGTAGATGCAGATCGGTCCGTCCTTGAAGAACCAGCTGTTCAGGACCAGGCCACCCTCGAGGTAGGCCTGGCGGAGAGTGAGCCAGCCGGAAGAGAGGGCGGCAAGCACGATGGCCGCGATCATGCCCACGAGCAGGCGGCGACCGCGCAGGCGGACGAGGGTGGCGAGCTTCAGGCCATTGGCGGCGGAGGCCATGACGAAGGTGCGGATGTCGGAGCACCAGACGTGGGCGAGGCCCAGGGAGGCGACGCCGCGCTGGCCGACGAGACCGCAGCCGAAGACAGAGGTGGTCATGCTTGGGGCGATGGCAGCGGCGACGGCTTCGGCGACGCCCATCTCGGATACGATGCGCGTCAGCCCGAAGAAGAGCGTTAGCGCGAGGAGCAGGAAGGGGAAGGTCAGCCAGAAGGGCAGGCCCGACGCGTTCAGCCACACGGCCATGACGAGAACGGCAGCGACGAGGCCGAAGAAGGCTGTGCGGTAGGACATGATCTCGTCGGAGTCGTCGACCTCGGGCCGCCTCTGCCAGGCCTTGTCCCAGACATCGCGCAGGTGGTGGCGCCCGACGCGGAGGCCGCTGATGACCAGGGCGATCATGGCGCCCATGCCAAGATGAGCGAAGAGCGGGGAGGGGGTGCCGAAGACGCCGAGGTTCTCGCGGAGGTCGAGGCCCAGGATGTTGAGCACACCGCGGGCGCAGAAGGAGATGAGATTGAGCGACCAGAGCGAGAAGAGCGTGTCAAGCGGGACGAGGTAGAAGAAGCCGAGCATCGGGAAGCTGAGGCGGAGGGTGAGCGTGTTGTGCCGCCGGAACATCGCGAAGCCCCACGAGACCTGGGGCGTCGGCACGGCGGGGAAGTAGTGATGCAGGCCGATGAGCGAGGCGTAGATGAAGGGCACTGCGAAGCCGACCCAGGTCAGGGGCTGGCGGAAGAAGGGCCGGGGCGAGCCGGTATCGTAGCCGGTGGCCATGGCGAGCGGGAGCTGCGTGACGGGGTACGGCAGGCGCTCGTGCTCGACCCACTGCCGGCGGAAGATGACCATGATGCAGATCATGCCGAAGTGGAGGGCGGCGATGAACGGTAGCCACGCGAGCAGCGGCCCGACCCAGTAGCCCCACGGCACCACGGCGCCCTTGGCCCAGCCCTCGAAGAGGCCGGTCACCACGGTGGGGTCGTGCGGCCCGGTCCACTTCGGGAGGTGCGGGAGGAGAATCTGCTCCCACTTGTTCTCGGGGGTCATGAAGTAGTAGGGCGCGGAGATCAGCGGGACGATCTGGCCGATGAGCCCCATGGTGGGAACGGCGGAGGCCATCAGGAGCATGATGTAGGAGGTGGTCAGCTCCGCCGGGGTGAGGGCCAGGGCAGGAGCGATCCTGCGGAGGAGGCCTCGGCCGACGGCGACCAGGACGAACAGGATGAAGAGCGCGCCAGGGGTGCTGAAGTCGAGGTCCATGTAGGACCCACGCAGCACCATCGTGCCATAGGTGGCGCCAAGGCCCAGCGCGGTGGCCGCGATGGCGCCGACCACAAGACCGCGCGTCGTGAGGCCATCGGCGGCCGGGGCGGCTTCGGGACGAGAGGCGGATGCGGTGTCGAGGGTAGTGGTGGCCACGGGAATACGTCAGTTCCCGGTAGGTGGAGGGGTTCCCTGCAAGCCACCCGCAGACAGCGACGCCCCTTACAGCTCCACGACCTCTCCCGTCCTCGCCGACTCGAGGAGCGCGCAGATCGTGCGGGTGTTGCCGGTGCTGTCGGCGCGGGAGAGGAGGGGCTGCTCGCCCTCGGTGACGCAGCGGGAGAAGTGGTCCACCTGCAGCACATAGGGGCTGGCGCCGGCGATCTCGATCTCCTCAGTGCCGGAGGAGTCCTGGACCGTGACGGTGGCCCGGTCGCCGGGCTTCCAGGGGGAGGGCACGAGAATGCGGCCGGTGCTGCCGACGATCTCGGCCGAGGCGCGGCCGGCGCTCTTCAGGCTCACGTCGAACTGGGCGGCGAGGCCGCCCTCGAAGACGAGCGTGCCCGCGAGGCTTTCGTCCACGCCGCTCTCGGCACCGAAGGTGGCCGCGGCGAACACGGCGAGGGGCTCCGCGTCGGCGAGGTAGCGGGAGAGGTCAGTGCAGTAGCAGCCCACGTCCATGAGGCCGCCGCCGTGGAGGGGGTTGCTCAGGCGGACGTTCTTCGGGTCGCCGATGAAGAAGGAGAAGGTGGAGTGAATGAGCCGCACGTCGCCGATGCGACCCTCGGCCACCAGCTCGCGCAGGCGCGCGGCCTGCGGGTGGCAGCGGTACATGAAGGCCTCCATGAGGAGCACGGCGTTCGCCTCGGCGGCGACGAACATGCGGTCGCACTCGTCGACGGTGACGGCCAGGGGCTTCTCGCAGAGGATGTGCTTGCCCGCCTCGGCGGCCTTGATGGTCCACTCGCAGTGCAGCGAGTTCGGGAGGGAGTTGTAGACGATCTCGACCTGCGGGTCGGCGAGGAGGCCCTCGTAAGAGCCGTGCGCGTTGGGCGCGCCCTTGGGCCCGGCGAAGGCCTCGGCGGTGTCGGTCTGTCGGCTCCCGACGGCCACCAGGTCCGCGCGCTCCGATTGGTTGATGGCATCCGCGAGCACGCCGGCGATCATGCCGGTTCCCAGAATCCCCCAGCGGGTCCTCTGTCGTGACATGCAGCAGCTCCCCCGGTGAAACGGCGCTACGGCCTGGGCGGCGTAGTGGGTGTCGTGGTGGGAGTGGTCGTCTTGATGAGGCTGGACGCGTCGCCGGCGGCCGCGGCGACGTAGCCGATCTGCTTGTTCAGCTCCTGGGCATCCAGGATGCGTTTGGGGGTGTTGATCTCAAACCACAGGTCCATGTTCCTGTCGATGGCGAACTTGCCCTCGTAGAACTCGTAGTTCTTCCGGAGCACCCGGAGGAGGTCGTTGGCCGAGACCTCGCGCGGTACGCGGCCGATGTAGCTGTGCACCGCGGTGTAGTCCTTCCACACCCAGACCCAGACGTCCGGCCCCTTGAACACGATGTGGAAGGCCTGGGCGGACTCGACCCATTGGGGTTTCCACTGGCTCTGTTGGATCAGCGGGTCGAGCACTTCGCGCGGTGTGGGCTTCTTCTCGCCGGTGTCGGCGGCATGAAGGGCGATGCCGACTCCAGCGAGGATCAGGGCGGCGGCGAGTATCAGCGTGGACAAGCTCTTCCTGACGGTAGGCATCCTCTTCCCCCGAGACGGCTGAGCGCCCGCGATTGGGTCGAACCGACGGGGGCATTATACCCCTTGTGGCGGGGCGCTGCAACTGCGCGGGATGGGTTGGGCGCGCCTGCAGATCGCGGGTAGCCTGCGCCGCGTAGGTCGGTCGCTCCGCGACCCACACCCCCCGGTCGCCGTGTCGGTCGCGGAGCGACCGACCTACGCGACCGAGTTCGCTCACCTACCCACGGGAAGAAGCCGCACCCGAATGGGGTGCGCGTGACGAGGTGAGGCGGGGGGCCCTCGCGAAACCTGGAGCCTGCGACAACCGCCCCGCGTGGGTGGGTCGACAGGCTTGCAGGCGTGTCGTACTCGGTTGTGGGGGAGCACATGGGTAGGATCAACCTTCTCGACGAGGCTGTCGCCAACCGCATCGCGGCCGGCGAGGTGGTGGAACGGCCGGCGAGCGTGGTGAAGGAGCTGGTGGAGAACGCGATCGATGCCGGCGCGCGGCGGATCACAACCGATCTCCTGGAGGGGGGACGGAAGCTGGTGCGGGTCACCGACGATGGCTGCGGGATGGACGCGGACGATGCGGTGCTCGCACTGCAGCGGTTCGCCACCAGCAAGATCTCCGATGCCGACGACCTGTTGCGGATACTGACGATGGGGTTCCGCGGGGAGGCGCTGCCGAGCATCGCCGCCGTGTCGCGGCTGCGGCTCATCACGCGGGAGCACGACGCGGAGGAGGGCACCGAGGTCGTCGTAACCGGGGGGGAGATGGTGGAGGTAAGAGCGTGCGGCTGCCCGCCGGGCACGACGGTGGAGGTGGCAGACCTCTTCCACAATACACCGGCGCGGCTGAAGTTCCTCAAGGCGGCGAACACGGAGCGCGGGCACTGCCTCGACTGGGTCCAACGCCTGGCGCTCGCGCACCCAGAGACGGCGTTCCGCGTGACGCACGACGGGGCGACGGTGCTCGTCTCGCCGGCTACCGGGGACATGCTGCCGATTCTGGCGCTGATGTACGGGAGCGCGAGCGCCCGGGACTTCCTGCCAGTGGCGTACGAGTCCCCCGACCTCCGGTTGGCGGGGTACATCTCGAGCCCGAGGCTTACGCGGTCGAACCGGATGCACCAGCACTTCTTCGTCAACCGGCGGTTCGTCCGCAGCCGTCTGATGAGCCATGCTCTGGCGTTGGCCTACGGCGGCCTCCTGCCAGCGGGGAGACAGCCCGTGTGCGCCGTCCGGGTGGACATCGCGCCGCCGCTCGTCGATCCGAACGTCCACCCCACGAAGATCGACGTTCGGTTCAGCCGCACTTGGGAGATCCACCACCTCGTTCAGCAGGCTGTCGTGGAAGGGCTGAGGCGGGCCAAGCTGATCGGCGAGGCCACCTCAAGCGGGCCGCGTGCCCCGGCGCTGCATCTGGGGGACGGCAGCTCGTGGCCAGGGGCCAGCCCGTTTGCGGACCGAGTCGACGAGCATGACGAGGGGATCGAGGTGCATGCGGAACAGCCGGAAGTTGGGGAGGGTTCCGGGTACCGGGTTCCGAGTGCCGAGCCGGCGGGCAGTGCAGGGGAGCGGCCAGGGCGGGCGGTTGAGGAGGTCAGGCTGCCACTCGTGGCCCCAGAGGGATCGGAACTCGGGCAGGCGAGGGTTCTGGGGCAGGTGCGGGGGACGTACATCCTGGCGGAGGCGGGCGAGGCGCTGCTGCTCATCAACCAGCACCGCGCATCGGAGCGGGTGATCGCGCGGCGGCTGGAGGGCGGGTCCCCGAGCCGGATGGAGCGTTCCCAGCGGCTCACCGTGCCGGTGTCGGTGGAGCTGTCGCCGGCGGAAACGGGGGCGGTCGAGGGGAGCCTCGACCTCTTCCTGGAGCTGGGATTCGAGGTCGAGCCGTTCGGTCGTTCCGCGTGGCTGATCCGGAGCATCCCGTCGTTCCTGGAGGGGAGGAACTACGAGGAGGTGTTTCGCGGGTTGGCGGAGGAGCTAGCGGCGGAGGATGTGTCGCCGGGCCTGGATGCGCGGCGGGAGGTGGCGCTGGCCGTCGCGGCGTGTCGGGCCGCGATCAAGGCGGGGGAGAGGCTGCAACTGCGAGAGATGGAGGACCTGGTCCGAGCCCTCGCGGAAACCGAGACGCCGGGCCTCTGCCCGCACGGCCAGCCGATCATCGTTACACTCGGGTTCGACGAGCTCGACCGGCGGTTTGAGAGGGCGCCGCGGCGGAAGTGACGGGGAAGGCGAAGGCGTTTCGGGTTCCAGGCTGCGGGGCGAGGCATCTGCGAGACGACCGCAGCTCTGGAGGTTGTGTTCAGAAAGGCATTGTCGGGCTGGAAGCCCGACCTACGCGAAGGACACCGCACGGCAAGAGGTAGATTCCTGCCCGTTCAAGCCGTTGCCGTTCGCGTAGGACGGGCGTCCTCGCCCGTCGAACCCGTTGTTGAACACAACCTGGAGAGCTGCGCCACGAGGAGCTGCTACCTGGTTCGTTCTAGCGGAGGGCTTGTGGCATGACACGCGCATCGCGATCGGTTCTCGGGGGAGTGTTGGTTGCCGCGCTCATCGCGGCGCTGGCGGTTGGTGCGGCCGGGGCAGCGCCCGGCCCGCTGCGGGTGCTCATCCTGAGTGGGATGAACAACCATGACTGGCGACAGACGACGCCCGCACTGAAGGCGATCTACGAGGAGAGCGGGCGGTTTGCGGTGGACGTCAGCGACGACCCCTCTTCACTCAGCGCTGAGATGCTGGCGAAGTACGACCTGGTGGCGAGCAACTGGACGAACTACCCGACGGAGGACCGGGTCTGGGGCGAGACGGCGGGGAATGCGCTGCTGGATTTCGTGCGCGGGGGCAAGGGGTTTGTGACGTTCCACGCCGGCGCCGCGTGTTTCCCCACCTGGCCCGAGTACCAGCGGCTCATCGGCGCCGGTTGGGTAATGGGCACTACCGCGCATGGCGCGATCCACACCTTCCAGGTCACGATCAGAGACAAGGAGCACCCCATCACGCGCGGGCTGGAGGACCTCAGCATCCGCGATGAGCTGTGGCACAGGATGGGACTGCAGCCGACGGCACACGTTCTGTGCACGGCATTCTCGGCGACGGAGATGGGAGGCACGGGGAAGGACGAACCGGTCGCGCTCGTGACCGAGCCTGGGAAGGGGCGCTGCTTCAACCTGGTGCTGGGGCACGACGCGGCGGCGATGGTGAGCCCCGGCTGGCGTCTCCTGATGCTGCGCGGGTCGGAGTGGGCGGCGACGGGGAAGGTGACGATCTCCGCGCCAGTGGATGTCGACAGGGCGCTGAAGGCCGCGGCGGGGTACACGCGCACCCAGAGCCGGGCGCCGCTGGCAGCGGTCGAGATGCTGGTGCAGCGGGCGACGGTCGATGCCGCCCTCTGCCGGCAGCTCGCGGCGAAGATGGCCGAGCAGCTGTGGTCGGGCGCGACGAGCGACTGCAAGGCCTTCCTCCTGCAGCGGCTCGGACTCACAGGGAGTGCGCAGGAGGTTCCGGCGGTAGTGGCGCTGATCGGGGACCAGAACCTCGGCGTCCACGCGCTGGGGGCGCTGCAGCGCATCCCGGGGGATGAAGCGGCGGCGGCGCTGCGGGCGGCCATGGGCGGACTGAAGGGGCCGGGCCTGGTGGGTGCGATCAACGCGCTGGGTGAGAGGCGCGACGCGAAGGCCGTCCCAGCGATCGCGGGGCGCCTGACGGACCAGGATACGGTAGTGGTTGCGGCGGCGATCGATGCGTTGGGGAAGATCGGGGGACCGCCGGCGAGCGACGCGCTGAAGCACTTCGCGACCGAGGCAACCCCCGCCCGCCGGGCGATGGCGGCCGATGGGCTGTTGAAGTGCGCCGACGGGCTCAGGGCAGCGGGAGACGCGACGAGGGCGCGCGCGATCTACGGGAGCCTGACTATGGCCGCGAACCCGGAGCAGGTTCGGACGGCAGCGTTCCTGGGGGTAGTGGCCTGCGCGAAGCGTGAGCGCGCCACGTTGGTGCTGGGCGCACTGGCAGGGGATGACAGGAGGCTGCATGCGGCAGCGGCACGGTGCATACGCGAGCTGGGCGACAAGGAGTTGACGAAGGGCGTGGCGAGCAAGCTGGGGACGCTCAGCCCGCCCGTGCAGGCGCGGGTGATCGACGCGCTCGGGGAGTCGGGGGAGGTAGAGGTGGCGCGGGCTGTGGGGAAGGCCGTATCCTCCGGCGACCCTCAGGTCCGCGTCGCGGTAGTGCGCGCGATCGGCCGGTTGGGCGGCGCGGCGGCCTACCCGACTCTGGTGCAGGCGCTGCGGGCGAGCGCCCCGGACGGCGAGCGGCAGGGCATCGAGGGCGCTCTCGTCGGCGTCTGCCGGCGGGCGGAGAGGGCCAGCGGCGCTCTGCCGTTCGGGTTGGCGGAGCTGTCGGCGGAGAGCGAGGCGACGCAGTCATCGCTGCTGCGCGTGCTGGGCATGCTGGGGGACGCGGAAGCCCTCGAGGTGCTGCGCGGGGCGCTGAAGAGCGCATCGGGGGAGGTGCGCTTGGCGGCGATGAGCGCCTTGGCGGAGTGGCCGGACGGCACGCCCCTCGCGGACCTGTTGGCAATGGCGAGGTCGGCCACCGATGCGCTCGAGAGGACTGCCGCGCTGCGGGCGATGGCGGCGCTTGTGCCCAGGAGCAGGGAGAAGCCCGAAGCGACTGTGGGACTGCTCGCCGACGCGATGGCGGTCGCACCAGGCGCCGACGAGAAGCGGGCGCTGCTCGGGGCGCTGGCGCAGATTCGCGACCCGGCGGCGCTGACGCTGGCGTCGGCGAGCATCGACGACCCGACAGTGAGCGATGAGGCGTGCGCGGCGGCGACGCAGATCGCACAGAGCCTCCCGGCATCGAACAAGGCCGAGATCCAGGCGGCGATGGAGAAGGTGCTCAAGGTCAGCAAGACGGACCGGGTGCGAACGCCGGCGAAGAAGCTGCTGCACGACCTGGGGATACCGGTCGAGGTCACACGAAGCGAGCAGCTCACGAATGTGGGGCCGAACCTGGCCCTGGGCGCCACCGCGACCAGCCCCGACGGTCTCGACAGCGATGGCGCTGCGAGCGGCGACCAAGCGGCCATCGACGGCGACCCGGCCACGTACTGGGATGAGGTGGACAACCAGGCGCTCTACGTGCTGAAGGTCACGTTCAAAGCCCCGACCGAGGTCTCGGCGATCCGCATCACGGGGCACGTGCAGCACAGCTATGCGCCGAAGGACTTCGAGATCCTCTGCGGCGACCAGGTGGTGAAGACGATCCGGGACGCCTGGTACGAGTCGAACCAGTTCGCGGTGAGCTTCCCTGCGACGCGGTGTACGTCACTGGAGTTGAGGATCACCGGGTACTACGGGCAGAGCCCGGCGATTCGGGAGTTGGAGATCTTCGGGCCGGCGAAGTGAGAGGACCGGGGGACCAGAAGACCAGACGGCGGGAGGGCGCAGAGAAGGTGATGTGGTCGGCCCGCTGTCTGCGCGAATGGGGTGCAGCATGAACGCGCACAGGCAGACGAGACGCGAGTTCCTGACCAGGGCGGGCGGTGTTGTGGCGGGAGCAATGGCAGCCCCGTACACCATCACTTCCAAGGCCCTGGGGGATGCGACGACGCCGCCGGCGAGCGAGCGGGTCACGCTGGGGCACATCGGCGTGGGCGGCCGGGGCGGCGGCTTGCTCGGCGGGGGCTTCCTGCCGCAGCCGGATGTGCAGTGCGTGGCGGTGTGCGACCCCTTCCAGTTGAAGCGCGAGCGGTGGGCGCAACTCGTCGACCAGCACTACACCAGCCAGGCGGGAGGCGGGACGTACAAGGGTTGCGCCGCGTACAACGACTTCCGTGAACTGCTGGCGCGGGATGACATCGACGGCGTGGTCATCGCCACTCACGACGGATGGCATGTGCCCATCGCCATCGCCGCGGCGCGGGCGGGGAAGGACGCGTACGTCGAGAAGCCGCTCGGCATGAGCGTCGAGCAGGACATCGTGTGCCGCGAGACGTTCCAGCGGTATGGGGCGATCTTCCAGTACGGCACCCAGCAGCGGTCGATGGCGCACTGTCGGGTCGGCTGCGAGCTGATCCGGAACGGGCGAATCGGCGAAGTCAAGTCGATCGAGGTGGTCGCGCCCGGGGGCAGTGGAGGGGGCTCCACCGAGCCCGCGCCCGTGCCGGACGACCTCGATTACGACATGTGGCTGGGCCCGGCGCCCTACACGCCCTACACGACGGACCGCTGCACGACCTTCGCCTCCTACTTCGTCTACGACAACTCGCTCGGGTACATCGCCGGCTGGGGCGCGCACCCGCTCGACATCCTGGACTGGGCCTGGGGCAACGATGAGATGATGCCGGTGGAGTACGAGGGTACGGGTGTGATCCCGACCGAGGGCCTGTTCAACACGATCACGACGTGGGAGGTCACCTGCCGCTATCCGAACGGCGTGCCGATGCGGTTCACGAGCGGATCGGACCTGACGAAGTTCATCGGGTCGGAAGGCTGGGTGGCCATCAGCCGAGGCGGGCTCGACGCCGAGCCGAAGTCGCTGCTCTCGTCGGTGGTTGCGCCCGACGAGGTCCATCTGGTGCAGAGCAGCGACCACCATCGGAGCTTCATCGAGGGCATCAAGACACGAACGCCCGCCGTGAGCCCCGTTGAGTCCGCGGTGCGCAGCGACATCATCAGTCAGCTCGGCGACATCGCTATCCGCACCGGCCAGAGGATCAAGTGGGATCCCAAGAGCGAGATGATCGCTGGGAACGATGCCGCGTGCCGGATGCTGTCGCGGCCAATGCGGAGCCCGTGGAGGCTGTAGGTTGCTCGCCGAGGCCGGGGTCAGATGATGGGGAGGCGGCAGGGGCACTCGCGGAAATCGACGGCGCGGGAGACAGCCGCCACGAGAATGTCGTTGACCGCCGTGATGTGCTCGGCCATGAGGTCGGTGACCTCCCGGTTGCTGAGCGGCGTGGAGGAGATGCCGGCGGCGTAGTTGGTCACGATGCAGAGGCTCGCATAGCAGAGGCCGACCTCGCGCGCGAGCACCACCTCGGGCACACCAGTCATGCCCACCAGGTCGGCTCCCCACTGGGCGAACATCCGTATCTCGGCCGGGGTCTCGAACCGCGGCCCCTCGGCGCAGAGGTAGGTGGCGCCGTCCGCGCAAGGCTCGTGCCGGTCGAGCGCGGCGCCCATCAGCCACTGCCGCACCACTGGGCAGTAAGGGGCGGTCATGTCGGCGTGCTTCACACCGTGCTCGTCCTCGCCGTCGTAGAACGTCAACGGCCTGACGCGGGTGAAGTCGAGGAACTGGTCCGGAAGGACGAAGGAGGCGGGGGTGAAGTCTCTGCACAGCGAGCCAACCGCGTTCGTGGCGATGACGGCCGTGCAGCCCAGCTTCCTGACGCCGGCGATGTTGGCGCGGTAGTTGATGCGGTGCGGCGCGACGGTGTGCCCGACGCCGTGCCGCGGCAGGAAGAACACCTCACGCCTCGCGATCTCCCCGGGCCAGACTTCGACGGCGCCATAGGGCGTCTCGACGCGGGTCGGCTGACTGTCGCGAGCCGCATCGAGCCGATAGACGCCGGTTCCGCCGATGATGGCGATGCGCATGGTGGCAGTGCCTCGCGACGCGACGATCGAGGGCTCGACGACGCGGGAAGTATAGCCGACGAGGGGCGCGACGGCAAGCGGTGGGAAGAGGACCTGGGCCAGCGGGGCTGTTGGGAGAGCCACCGGTGACCGAGAACAGGTCACAGGCAGGCACCCAGAAGCTGTGCCGTTCCTGTCACCTGTGACCCGTCACCTGCCGCTCAGACGTACTCGGCGAGCTGGGTGGCGGCTTTGCGCACGCTGATGATGAGCAGGCCGAGGGACGCACTGCTGTTGGCGATGACCGCGAGGGTCATCTCCTCACCGACCCGGGAGGCGAGGATGTAGCCGCCGTCGGCCTGAGCGACGATCTCCTGGAGGTTCCCCTGGCCGAGGTCGGCGGACATGCGGGCGGCGCGGGCAGCCAGATCGGCGGCCATGGCGGCCAGGGAATCCGCATCCGCGTCTGCCGCGGCGTCGGAGTGCACCGCGAAGCCATCGGCCGTTGCCAGGACGGCGGCAACGATGTCCGGGTTCGACCGTCTGAGCTGCTGCAGGACCGCGACTGCTCCGCCTTGAGAGGCTTCTAGCAAGATCCTCACCCCGTTTCCGAGATTGCGACACGCTCCGTGCTATATACCACAAGTCGGGGGGGCGATAGCACGCCCGACCGCCTCAGGGGGTCGCCGGGCTCGCCTTCGTGCCCGGTTCGCCGGCGCTCTCCGCCCGGTCTTCGTCATACTCCTGGTACGCTCGCACGAGGATCGAAGTACAGCTTTCCGCCAGAGGTGGGGCAGGCGGGACGGCCTGCGCCCGGAAGGCATAGCTGCCCGAGTGCCAGCGCACGAGCTCGAAGATCGCTGGCACGTTCTGAGCCCTGCCGGCTTCCGCCCCTACGATCTTCCCCGCGGAAAAGGTGACCCGACCCCATTTCTCTCCGGAGGTGATGTTGAGCACACCGGTTCGCTGCTCGTGCTCGATGGCCTGCAGGACAGCGCCGATGCCCACGTCACTCAGCGAGCCCATCAACCCGACTACGCCGATGGCTGCCAGGCGCTGCTGAGTGCGGCGAAGGACGTTCTCCAGCGTGGCGAAGAGCTCGGGGAAGGCGAAGGGCTTGGTGAGGTAGGCGTGCGCACCCAACCGCAGGCCCTGCACCCGGTCGTGCAGCGATTTGCGCTCGGTGAGGAAGATGAAGGGAATGTCGCGGGTGGCGGGGTTGCCCAGAAGCTGCTGGGCGGTATCGAAGCCGTCCATCCCAGCGAGGAGGACCTCGAGGCAGATGAGGTCGATGTGCTCAGACTGCGCGAGACGGAGGCAATCCTCGCCCGAGGGGGCCACCACGACCTCGTGGCCCTGGCCCGCGAGCGCCGCCACGATGAGATCGCGGACATCAGAGTCTGGCTCGACGAGTAGGATGCGCGCAGCCATGGCCACCTGCTGGGAACGGCAGGAGTCAGGAGACAGGAGTCAGAAGAACGGCGACGACTACGGTAACGGCTACGGAGGGCTCGGTGTCTCCTGAGAGCAGCTCTCGGACTCCTGAGATGCGGCTCTTGCGTGCGCACCGATCAGCAGGCCGGCAGCTACCCCGCCGGCGACTGCGGCGGCGGTGAAGACGGCGGTCCGAGACGAGACCCGGACCTTGCGGCCGACCAACCATCCCGTGGCGAAGAGCAACACGCCACCGACGAGTGCCGCCTTCGCGGCCGGGGACTCGAACCCCTCCCAGGGCCGCCAGTAACTGCGCCAGGCCTCCGTGGCGGTCTCGCCGGCTTGGCGCGCCAGCGCCCGGGCTTCGTCAGGGGCGCGGCGGCAGAAGCGGTCGAGGAGGTTCTTCAGGTCCTCGCTACCGGGGGTCTTCTTCTCCACGGCCCTTCGTCTCCGAGGCTTGGCCCCTGAAGGCCAGGATGGTGAGGCACACTCCCAGGAGCGTGAAGGCTCCAGCGACCACGAGGCAGATCCACCAGCGGGATGCCTCGGGGGCCATGCGGAGGGTGTAGCCGACCGCGAGCGACAGGAAGGTCAGGCCCACTGCGATGGCGACCAGGCCCAATCCGCCGAGGATGAAGGCGCGGGTGGCCCAGGCCGTGGCAACCTTGATGCCGGTGCCGATGCGGTCGCCGGCAAGAGCGGCCGCCTGCTCGACCAGTTGGGCGGTCAGCTCAGAGAATGACGGCTCTTTCTCGGGGCTGGGCGGTTCGTCCAACGGCGGCTCCTACCTCCTCGGCCTGCGGAACAGCCAGTCGGCGACCGCGAAGGTGAGACCCAAGGCTGCGCCGCCGACGGCTGCGATCCACCATTGGTCGATCAGGCAGTTCACGTTGCCCTCCACGCGGTCGGCGCAGAGGACCCCGCAGGCAATGTCCGCTCCCGCGACGTTGTCCGCCATGACGACGACGGCAGTCGAGTGCTCCAGGTGCGCTTCCCTGGCAGACACGACGCCGGCCGCCGACTGGGTCAACTGGGCCGAGTCGGCTTCCAGCGAACCGACCGCCGACTGGTTCAGGGCGGCCTGTTCGCAGACTATCGACGAGGCACACGCCTGCTCCAGGCGGGCGCTGTCGGCCACCACCTTGCTGACCGCGGTCTGGCTCACATGGACCTGGGTCGCCTGCACGGCGTCCGCCGCTTCATTCGCCGGCTGTGGTGCGCCCTGCTCGCCGCTTGGTTGGTGGTCTGCCGTCATCTCGGCTCCCGACTCCTGTCGTTAGGAAGTGGGCCCTGCCCCCGGAAAGGGCCCTCACCCTCGGCGCAGTCTCAGCCGGACCCTCCGAAGCATCGGCTCCAGGAGGGTGAAGGCGCCGTAGAGCATTGGGGAGAGCGGCAGGTCCCACTCGCCGAGGTATTCGACGTACTCCGCAGCGAATCCTGCCTTGAAGCGGGCCAACCCCTCGAGGGGGCCCTCGGTGCCTGGACGGTCCAGGGCGACGCCGCGGAAATCGTAGACCCGGCAGCCGCTGTCCCGAGCCCACCGCATCATCGTCCACTGCAGCAGGTGATTGGGCATGAGGTGCCGGAGCTCGTTCGAGGAGGCGCCGTAGACATACCAGCAGTGATCGCCCAGGATGAAGTCGATGGCTCCGGAGATGGGACGGCTTTGGTACGTGGCCAGGAACAGGCGCGCCAGCCCGCGTTCGACGAGGCAATCCCAGAGGGTCTCGTAGTAGTGCAGCCCGCGGACGTGGAAGCCGTCGCGCTCGGCGGTCTCCAGCAGGAGGGCATGGAAGGCCTGGAGGTCGTCGCGGGTCGTGTCACCCGTGACGATGACGCCCTTCTTCTCGGCGAGGCGGATGTTGTACCGCGTCTTGGGCTTGAAGCGACCGAGGAGCGTCTCGTCATCCTCGAGGGGCGCTGTCTTCATGACGGCGCGCGGCTGGGTTCCCCCGAAGCCCCTCCCCTCGATCGGGGCGGGTCGGAAGCCGGCCCGACGCAGACCGGCCGCGGCGTCGTCACCGGACACGGGGGGATCGACCTTGACGAGAACGGCGCGGTGCTCGCGGGCGAGTTGGCCAAGGCCGTCGACGAGGCAGTCGAAGGCAGCCGCGTTCGCGAAGTCGACGACCGGTCCGCGGGGGCAGTAGAGGATGCTCCGACCGAGGGGAGCAGGGCGCTTGAGGACCAGAGCGCCAGCGACGATGGCGGGGCCATCGGTGACCGCCAAGGAGACGGGTACCCAGCCGGTGTGGGCCTTCACCTCGCCCCACTCCATGCACTGGAGGACGTCGCCGGCGGGGGTGTGGGCCACGAACTCCCGCCAGCGCGTGGCGTCGCCGGGCTGGAGGATCTCCGCCTTCACGCGTGGGGCCCCCTTCCGTCGCCGGCATCGGCGACCTGGGGAGGGCCCTCGAAGGCAGCCTGCAGGATTCGGCGAGCAACATCGCCGGCGGCCTCGGCGCCGTGGCCGCCGTACTCGATGATGACAGCTACGGCAATCCTGGGGTTCTCGTACGGTGCGAAGCAGCAGAACCAGGAGTGGGGTGGGCGGCCGGGCCTGCTCTCCGCGGAGCCGGTCTTGGCAGCGACGCTGATTTGGAGGGGGCCCATTGGACCGCGGGCGGTGCCGTGGCGATCGACCACGGCGAGGCGCATCCCATTTCGGATCGCCTGGAGGGTGGCAGGCTCTATGCCCGCCGACCGTTCCTGTCCCGAGGCCCACTCGACCGGGCGGATGCCCGTCTCCTCGGGCCACACGATCTTGCGGACGATGCGAAGGGGGAGCACCCGGCCGCCATTGGCCACGGCTGCCGTGGCGCGAGCCATCTGAGCGGGTGTGACCTTGAGGTACCCCTGGCCGATGACCTCGTTGATCGTGTCGCCCTGGAGCCACCGCTCGTCCTTCGTCTGCCGCTTCCACTCGGCGGTCGGGACGAGGCCCTCCTGTTCGCCGGAGAGGCCACAGCCCGTGAGATCGCCCAGGCCGAGCTTGCGGGCATAGATGGCGATGCCGTCCGAGGACAGGCCCGCCTGTCGCACGGACTCCCAGAAGTAGACGTCACAGGACTCCGCGACGGCTCGTGGGAACTGGACGTAACCGTGTCCGGTAGGCTTCCAGCAGGTGAATCGCTCGTGGCGGCTGCCGACCACGATGTGGCCGGTGCAGAGGAAGGTGGTGCCGAGGTTGACCGGGGTCGTTTCGAGCACCGCACAGCTGCTGATCAGCTTGAAAATGGACCCTGGCGGGTAGAGGCCGCCGATGGCGCGGTTCAGCTCGGGGTTCTCCAGGCCGGCCAGGAGCTTCCGGTACTCCTCCGGACTACCGAAGCCGCGGGTGTACAGGTTCTCGTCGATGGCCGGGTAGCTGGCCAGGGCAAGGATCTCGCCGTTGCGGACGTCAACGACGACGGCGGCGGCGCCTTCGGGCGGGTGACCCTCGCCGCCGGGGAAGGGGTGGGCCAGGGCCTCCTCGGCGGCCCGTTGCAGACGGGCGTTGAGGGTCAGATAGACGGTGGCACCGCGGATGGGCGGGACATGGGCAACCAGCCGAGACGTCCCGCCCACATCGACCTCGAACTCGTCGGCACCTCTCCGGCCCTGCAGCGCGGGGATGACCCGGCCGCCGACCAGCACCCGATCGCACAGCCGCTCGACACCGGTCTTCCCGACGATGGAGTCCTCCGCGTAGACCTTCTGCTTCTCGGCCCGCTTCCGCAGGGGGTTGTCGGGTCCGCCGGGCGGGTCGGGCCAGGCCAGATCCTTGACCTCGGCGTACTCCTCAGCGGAGATGGCGCGGGCGTAGCCGAGGACATGGGCAGCCAGGATTCCGCCGGGGTAGTGGCGTTGGGTCGCCTCGATGACACGGATTCCCGGCATCTCACTGCGGTGTTCGTCGAGACGGATGGCCTGGAGCTGGGTGATGCTCTCCCCGAGCTTGGGCAGCACCGTGTCGGTCTTGGCCTCGTGGGTCTTGGCGACAGCCTTCCCCACGTCCACGGTGGAGGCGCCGACCACGGTGGCCAGGATGACCACCGCGGCATTCATCTCCTCCGGGTCGGTCGGCAGCTCCTTCGGGGTGACCTGGACCTGGTAGACGATCTGGCTGTCAGCCAGGACGCGCCCGGTTCGATCGCAGATGCTACCGCGGGGGGCAGGGGGCCAGACGATGTCGGTCCGGTTCTCCTGGGCAGCTCGGTCGTAGGCCGACCAGCGGGCGATCTGGAGCGACCAGAGGCGGCCGGTGAGTACGGCCAGGGCGACGAGAAGGCCCACGCGCAAGACCATGAGTCGGAGGTGGAGTTGGCGGGGATCCACGGGCTCTCCACGGCGACGGCAGGAGTCAGGAGTCAGGAGACACAAGACAGAAGACGGAAGACAGAAGAACGGCAACGGCACTGGAGGAGGCCCGCGCCGGTAGGTTGGCCCTGTCGTTGGTGCTGTGCCGTCATTCTGGCTCCTAACTCCTGACTCCTGACTCCTGCCGTGCTCACCTCATCCTTCGTGCGCCGGCATAGCGAGAGGCGTAGTAGCTTTCGCCGAGGGCGGAGATCTTGACGCCGGATCGTGGGTTGGCGGCGTGGATGAACTTGCCGTCGCCGAGGTAGATGCCCACGTGTGAGATGCCGTCGCGATAGGTGCCGCCGAAGAAAACACAGTCGCCGCGCGCGAGCTCGCCGCGGGAGACGGGTACGCCCTGGCGGTACTGCTCGACGACGCCTCGCGAGATCTCAATCCCGAACTGGCGGTGGACCCAGGAGGTCAAGCCCGAGCAATCGAAGGCATTGCCCTCGCCCGAGTGAGCCCAGCGATACGGGCAGTGGAGGCGCGACATGGCGACCTCGACGATCCTGCTGCCCAGTTCGCCGCCATCGCCGGAGGCCGTCGCGTAGGCCCCGCTGGGGGGCGGGGCTTCGCCGGAGACCGACTCCCGGCGGGCCATCCTGACCTGGCGCTCCTCGCGGGTGTCGACCAAGTCCGAGGAGACCCAGGCCTCCCGGCCGCCGTCGAGACCAACCTTGTACCAATCACCCTTCTTGTCGAGGATGACAACCTGGGTGCTGAGCCTGGCCTTGCCGATCACGTCCGCGCCGGTGCCGGGGCCGGCCCGCAGGTTGACCTCCGGCCGGGCGACCCAGCCGACCTTGACCTCCACCGTTCGGCCGCCCTCCTCCACTTCGATCTCCTGGCCGGGTCCGTCGAAATCGAGGACGTAGCCGGCCATCCAGCCGTAGGAGCCGCTGGGCAGACGGACTTTGCACCAGTGCCCGCTGATGTCGGTGACGGAGACCTTGGTGCCGCGGTCGAGCGAGGCCTTGACGTCGCTGTCGAGGCCGGGCCCGTAGCGGACCCGCGCGCCGTCCTCATCGACCCAGGCCGGCACATCGTCCAGGTTCGTGCCGCCGGTGTACAGGCGGGTGGGGGAGGGGAAGTCCTGGATGACGGGCGGCATGGTCGCGGTCCCCGAACCGTGGCCTGCGCCGCCGTTGTCGTCGGTGTACTTGACGTAGTCGGCGTAGACCCAGCCGGCTGTGCCGCCATGCACTCGTGCCTTGACCCAGCCCGGCTTCTTCTGGAAGACGTATAGCGTCTGGCCCTTCTGGAGAACCGCTCGCGCGTCGTAGCGGACGTTGGGACCCGAGCGGAGGTAGACGTTGCTGCCCTCGACGAAGGCCTTGATGGTCGGTGCCGGCTTGCCGGTCGAGGGGGGCGCCGTGCCGGCGAGCTTCTGGCCGGTCGTCACGTCATCGGTAAGGAGCTTGCTGAGAATCCAGCCGGACCCGCCGGGGGTCTTCACCGTGGCCCATTCGCCCCGACGCCCCCGCACGAAGACCTTCGTGCCCTGCGGGCGGGTGCCGTAGGAGGGGTAGTGCGTGCCCGGGCCCGCGCGAACATTGGCGCCGCTGGCTTTCACCCAGGCCGGCGAGCCGGTCTCACCGCTCCCCGACGTGGGGCCGGGGGACGACGCGCCGGCGGACCGGGCGATCGCCCGGCCCTCGTCGGCCGAGAACTGAAGGAACTTCTCCGCTACCCAGCCCCACTGCCCGGTCGGCACCTTCCCCCAACACCAACCGTCGGCGAAGGCGGTGACATAGACCTTCTGCCCCCGCGCAACGGTCCCGATGGCGCGGCGGTCGCTGCCCGGCCCGGAGCGCACGGTCAGCACCTCCGGGATCACCCAGCCCGCGTACGTCTTGTCGGCATGAGCCGGGGGGAGGAGGCAAGCCAGCGAGAGCCAGATGGCCGCAAACGCGGTCGTTCGTCTGCTCATGGGTGCGATGTCCCTCGTCTTCAGCCCATCCCGGTAGGCGTAGGGTAACCCCAGACAGGCGTCTGTGTCAAGGACCGCGGACTGGGCACCGCGGACTTCGGACTTCGGACCACGGGCCAACGGCGAAACGCAAGATGAGAGGCTGCAACCGCCCTTGACGCGGCGCCGGACTGGTCTGTCGGGTCTGGGGCCTTGCGGTAGGATTCGACGACCGGCGGAGGGGGGAGGTTCGGCTCGGGGCACGGGTCAGGGGCCGGTAGTCACTCTGAGGACGACAAATGATGGAGGAAGATGGTTGTTTCATTGGCGTTATGGGGGACACGCTTGACCTGGAGGGTGGCGAAGTGGGGTCGGAGGAGGTCGGTGGCCTCGCGAATGTGCTGGCGACGACGGCGGGTCACGAACTTCACGGTCATGATGACAGTGCCAGGGGGCCTGAGCAGGGGGAGCAGTGAGCGGACGGTCGTCGCGGACTCCGCCGGATCGCGGTTCATGTCATTGGTGATGAGGTCGAAGCCGCCCGCATCGGGCTGGGCAAGCAGCTCCTCGGCGTGACCGCGGAAGTGGGTGACCCGGGGGAGAGAGGCCACCTCGGGGGCGAGCTCGGCGGGGTCGACGGCGAGGACCTCGGCGCCCCTTTCCGCCAGCACCTTCGTCCACCCGCCGGGGGCGGCGCCGAGATCGAGGGCGCGGGTCGAGGCGTCGACGACCACGCCGAAGGCCTCCAGGGCCTCCCGGAGCTTGGCTTCCGCTCGGTTCAGGGGCCGCATCCCGGGAGCGTGGATGCGCATCCGGGTGATGGTCTTGTGGACCACCTCGGGTCGGGGCTGGCAGCCGAGGTAGGCGATCTCCTGGAAGATGTCCACGGAAACGACGCAGTCGGGGTCCTCGAAGCGGAAGGCAGCCGGCGTCCGCTCCTCCAGGTAGAGCCCCACCTGCCGCTGGACCTCCTGGGAGGAGAACGAGTGCTGCCCGCGGCGCCGACACTCGACTCTGAAGGTGTCGCCCGGCCGGAAGTCGACGGCGGCCAGCGCCGCCTCACGCAGGGCGCGGATTGGCTCCGCATCGCCGCGCAGGTCCGCCTGAACGGTGACGGGGACGCAGCGGGCGATGGTCCGGGTCTGCGCGCCCGCGAGGGCGGATAGGGCCTCCCCGCGGGTCTTCCCCCGCACGGTCACCAGCACGTTCCCGCGGAGAAAGAGTGGGCGCGCGTCGATGTCGCCGAGGGCGGCCCGCAGCTCGCGGCGGGCGTCACCCTCCCGCCCGGCCGCGCAGGTCACGAGGAGGGTGGTCTCGGTCAGCTTGCGGCACGAGTCGTCAGCCATCGCGGTTCACCCCTCCCCGGGTTCGGTGATGGGCGGTAGCAGAGGGGTCGGCTCGGTGGGTGTGGGGGCCTCCGCCGAGCGCACGTCCGGCAGGAAGGCCCCCATGGCTGCCCCCGCCAGGGGAATCGCGCAGGCCAAGGTAAGGGCGTGGGTGAGTGTCGTCCGGTCGGCGATCCGGCCGACCACAGGAGCGAGCAGGCTGGCCATGCCCCAGCAGAAGCCCATGGTGAGGGCCGAGGCCAGGCTCTGGCGGCTCGGCAGGAGCAGCTGGGCCTGGGAGATGTTGGCGGGCAGCGCCGCCTGTGCTGTAGCACCGGCCAGCACGAGCGACACCCACGACACGAGGCCACGACCGTGCAGGAACACGAGCAGAGCCGGGGCTGCCAGGCCGAGGGTGACGACCGTCAATGCGCGGCGCCCGACGCGCCCGCCGAGGTACCCCCCCGCGATGCCCGCGGCCCCCCCGGCGGAGACGAAGGCGCTGGTCCACCAACCCCGCCCGGCCTCGGTCACGCCGCGGTCCTTGAGGAGTTGGGCGAGGAAGTTGGTGAAGACGACGACGACGGCGGATCGCAGGAGAACGACCAGCAACACCAGCACGAGGGCGCGGTAGCGGACGGGCCGGGCCATCCGCTGGCCATCCGGGTGGACCGGGTGGCCGATCGTCGCGCTACCGGCCGCCCCACGGCCCTCCAGCCCCGATGCGAGGGCGCCGATGGTCGGCCCCAGCGCCAGGCCCAGGACCATGACCGGCCACATGTGCTCGAGGCCGAGGCGGCGGTTCAGCCAGACGGCGAACAGCGGGCCCGCGGAGTAGCCGAGGATTCCCCCCGGGCTGAAGATGCCGAGGGCGAGGTCGCGCCGCCGGCCGCCTGCCCGCGCGGCCAGGGCGGCTCCGGCCGGGTGGAAGGCGCTGCAGCCGATGCCGGCGACGCTGAGCAGCACGACCATCGGCCAGAAGCGGTGAGCCATGCCGAAGGTCGACATGCCGACAGCAGTCAGGGCGACGCCGGTGCCGATGAGGTAGGCGCACCGCGTTCTGTCGGACAGCCACCCGAAGACGGGCTGAGCGAGGCTGCCGGAGATCGAGATCCAGACCACCAGGTAGCCGATCTGCTCCTGCGAGATCCCCAGCCTCTCCCGGATGTTGGGCATGAGCGGCAGGATCAGCGCCATGTAGCAATCGACGAGTGCGTGACCGAGCACGAGGAAGGCGAGGCGGAGGCGGTCCATGGTGGAGGGAGACGGCGGCTCACGTTCCGGGGTTCGGGTTCCAGGTCTCTGGTTAGGCCGCGGCCGAGGCCGTGCCGTGTCCTGGGAGCGCCGGCTTCCAGCCGGCCTCGGCGACTTGCCACAGCTGCCGGTTGGAAGCCGGCGCTCCCAGGACGTCACAGCCCTGGTAGGTTCGCCGAGGGCCGGGATTGCCCTTTTCGAGGAGGGTTTGGCTCATGGGGCAGGAACCGGGTTGGAGCCGGCCCCCTCAGGGCTCGGCGCTCGAGGCAGACAATCCAGCGCCCGGGGGCGCCGCCATGGTCGCTGTCCTTGCTCTTCTGCTAGGCTCACTCCCAGCCCGGTCGCAGGCGGCGGACGTGCCGCGGGTGGCGGTGGTGTACAGCTCGTTCCGGGAGGGGTCGTTCGCGTACCGGGACGAGTACGACGCGGAGCTGCGTCGACTGGCGTGGCCGGCGGAGAAGTACGAGAACACGCGCGTGGGGGAGTTGGCGGGACGGCTCGGCGAGGTCGATCTCGTCATCGGCACGGCGGTCTACAACTACGAGCATCCCCAGGACCTGACGGCATGCGGGAAGGCATTCGCCGAATTCGTGCGGCGAGGCGGGATACTGCTCCTCACCGACATGAACTACGGATCGCAGGTGGACTGGCTGCCGGCGCTCGAGCCGGGGCTGCGCATATCGGTGGCGGGCGAGCGCTGCACGACGGACACCGCGCCCGCGCGCTGGGCAGACCTGCGTCACCCGCTCCTCGCGGGAGTCGAGCGAGTGCCCTGTGCTTGGACGCACCCGGTGGAGGTGTCGGGTCTGTGGACGGTGCTCGCCCGGTGCGCGGATGGGCGGCCGATCCTCATGGTGCGGGAGCTGGGGGACGGCGCGATCGTGGCAAGCTCGATCTACCACCAGTACGGCTTCCCGAACCTCACGTTCTTGCAGAACCTGTGGCGCTGGGCCCGCGACCCTCGCCGGATCGCGGCCGTGCGGGACCGCGAGCACGCCCTGGCGGAGGCCATCGCCGCGCCGAAGAAGCTGGAGGCGAAGCGCCTATACCAGCCGCCCACGATCGACGGGATCGTGGAGGAAGAATGCTGGAACCAGGCGGCGCGGACGGCCCCCTTCGTGAAGAACGATGGCTCCGGCCCGGCGGAAGAGACCACGACGGCGCTGGTTGGGCTGGACGACTACTGGCTCTACGCGGCCTTCCTCTGCGCCGACAGCGACCCCGAAGGGCTGGTCACCAACGCGACGGCGCGCGACGGCCCGGTGTACCACGACGACTGCGTGGAGCTGTTCGTCGACCCGACGGGGCGACGCGGGACCTACCGGCACTTCATCGTGAACGCGGCGGGCGTGGTGTACGACGAGGCGGCCGCCGACCCCGCCTGGGACGGCTGGTGGCAGGCGGCGGTGCAGAGGTCGGTGCGTGGGTGGACGGCGGAGCTGCGCGTGCCGCTGGTCGCACTCGGTGACCCGTCTACCTTCGCAGAGGAATGGGCGACCAACCTCAATCGGTACTGCCCGCGAACCCGGGAGACATCGGCCTGGTCGCCCACGCTGGGTCCGTTCGCCGCGCCGGAGCGCTTCGGGGCGCTGGCGAAGGTGAACGTGGACGCCAAGCGGCTCGGGCTGCGGGTGAACGGGGTCAACCTAGACCGCACGACGCTGTCGGCGTCGTTCGGGGACCCCGGCGAGCGCGACTTCGCAGGCACGTACGTGGTGGAGGCTGTCTCGCCCGCGGGGAAGCGGACCCAGACTGTGCGCGAGCTGCGCATACCCGCCGGCGGCAGCGCCACGGTGGAGACCCGGCACGCCATGGACCAGCCGGGAATCCACACGCTGCGGGCGAGGGTCGAGACGACTGGGCCGGTGTGGATCGGGGAGCCGATTCGCCACACTGTGGCGGCGTGGCTGGAGGTCCGGCTGCCCGACCAGAGCTACCGGGGCGCGCTCTACCAGGTCGACCGGTATCGGCCGGCGGTGCGCGTCGTCGCCGAGGTGCGCGAGGCGCGGAAGGGCATGGTCGTCGCGGGCGAGGTGACCGGGCCGGGCGTGTCGATGAAGCAGGAGCGGATGGTGGGCGGAGACCGGAGGGTGGAGCTGAGCTTCCCGGCGGCGGACTGGGCGCCGGGGGAGTACCAGTTGACGGTCGCCCTGCGGCAGGGCCGAACGGAGCTGGCGTCCGAGCGGCGGGAGCTGCGCGTGCTGCCAGCGGGGAAGGGGAGCGAGGTCGGGTTCGATGAGGACGGCATCTCCTATCTCAACGGCAAGCCATTCCTGCCTCTGGGGCTGTACCACGTGTCCGAGCCCGTGGCGGACCTGGTCAGCCAACAGAATGCGACGATGGGACTCGCGCCGCTGACCCTGGAGGCGATGCTGGACGACGTGCGCTCCAAGGGGTTCAACTGCTTCGTGCGAGGCTGGGGGATGCCGAGCAGGGCGCTGCTCGACCTTGCCGCGGCGAGAGGCCTGTACGTGATGCCGGAGATCGGCGGCTTCGCGCCGGATCAACTGCGGGAGGCGGTGCGGTCGGGCCGAGACCATGCGGCCCTGCTCATGTGGTACGGGGTGGACGAGGCCAGCGGAGAACGGCTGGAGCACGCGCTCAAGACGCGCGCGATCTTCCTGGAGGAGGACCCGCACCATCCCGTCGGCGCGGCGGTCAACGATCCGGCTCTGTTCGGGGAGGCGGGGAAGGCGCTGGATGTGCTAATGCCGGACCCGTATCCCATCCCACGCTGGCCGATCTCGACCGTGAGCGCCTGGGCGGAGGCCGCGGAGAGGGCGCGTCAGCCGGGCCAGGCACTCTGGCTCGTGCCGCAGGCGTTCGCGGTCTACGGGGTGTGGAATCAGCCGACGCCTGAGGAGCTGCGGAACATGACCTACCAGGCGATTGTGGCGGGCGCGCGGGGGCTGGTGTGGTACGCGTACTACACCACCGAATCGAGCGAGGCGTTCGGCATGGCGCGCAACCCGAAGCGGAAACAGTGGTGGTACCCGGAGACATCACTCTGGGAGTACCACGGGGAGCTGAACCGCGAGCTCAGCGGGCTGCAGGATGCGATCCTCGCCCCGGGTGGGGAACGACTGACCACCTCGAACGAGGCGGTGCGCGCGCTGCTGCGAACCACGCCGACGAGGCAGGTGGTGTTCGCGGTGAACGTGGCCCGGGAGGACCTGGAGGTCACCATCCGACTGCCCGAGGCCACGCGCGATGGGACGGCTCAGGCGATCGGCGAGGGGCGAGAGGTGACGATCGGCGACGGCGCCCTGATGGACCGGTTCACGGGGATTGCGGTGCACGTGTATGAGTACTGAGAGGGCGCGTTGGGACCGGCGCAGCCTCTATGGCTTCGCCGGCAGGTCAACGTCGAGCGTGCGGTCTTCGCCGGGCTTCAGACTGATGGGCGGCAGGTCCAGCACGCTGTTCTGTCCGCTCACCGTGAGTCGGTAGGTGCCGGCGAGGAGGCCGCTCAGACGGAACTTGCCGGCCCGGTCAGTGCGGATGGGCAGCATGAGGTCGCCAAGAAGCAGGGGCTTGACGTCGAAGCAGTGCGGCCAGACAGTCGCGTCGGGCACGGGCTCCTTCGTCTCCGCATTCCGCACTACACCGGAGATGGAGGCACACTGGGGCAGGACGATCCGGAGATCGCCTTTCCGCTCGCCGGCCTTCAGCGCCACGGGATCGGTCATGGCCGGCCCGAGTCCGGCCAGATCGGGTGGGGTTAGCCAGTCCATCCTGAACCGACTGGGGTCGGGTGTGGCGAGCACACCGTAACTGCCGGGGCGCAGGTCCGCCACCTCGAAGGCACCATCGGGTCCCGTCTGAGTGGCAAGCCTCGTCTGGAGGGCGACATCGCCGGTGTACGCCGCCACCCAGACCCCTTCGGCCGGCGTCTGGCCATCCGGCCGGAACACACGGCCCGCGAGGGCGCAGGTCGGCTCGCCTTCGGGGACCGCGGGCTCGAAGACGAAGTCGAGGTCCGGGAGGGGGGCGCCCTGCCGGTACTCCACCTCGTGGGTGACCGGCGCGAACCCAGCCAGGCTGACTTTCAGAGTGGACTTCCCCTCTGCGGAGAGCCGGAGGTAGTAGCGGCCCTCCCCGTCCGTCGCGAGTCCCCCATCGTAGTCCCAGTTGGGGCCACGGAAGTCGAGCATCGCGGAGGCGTTCGCCAGAGGGGCGCCATCGGCGCGCCGGAAAACGCCAGTCAGATAGCCGGGAGGGTGCAGCGAGAACTGGAGGTCGACACCTGCTGTGGTCCCGCCCTCTTTGACCACCACGCCGGTCTGCCAGAGGTTCGGCCCGCGCTTCGGTAGGAGGCAGACGGTGTACGTGTCCTCCGAGAGCCGACTGAAGAGATAGCGGCCGTTCGCGTCCGTCTGGGTCTCGAATGGCTTCTGGCCGCGCCACTGGTAGGTGCGGAAGTCGTCGAGGCGCCACTGGCCCACGAACGGCAGGAGCCAGACCTCGAACTGTTTGTCCGGCAGGGCGATGACCGTTTCGCCGGCCAGAGCGCGGTTGTGCTCGGTGTCAAGCACCGTGCCGGCGAGGCTGCCGCCCCGGTGGCGGAGTATGACCTTGAGCTCCGGCGTCTCCCGATCGTCGAGGACCTCGACCTCGGCGGTCTCCGGTGCGAATCCATCCGCCCACGCCGTGAGGCCGGTCTTGCCAGCGGGCATCTTGTCCAGCGTGAAGCGGCCCTGGGGATCGGCCTGGAGTTCGTACCCGTTGTCCATCCTGATCTTCGCGTTGGGGACGGGTGTGGTCTCATCAGGTCCGACCACAGTGCCCCGGACCAAGTGCGGCCGGCGCATCTCGATCACGACGTCGGTGGGGTTCTTCTCGCCGGTGAGCTCCACCTCGAGGAAGCCGTGGATGAGACCCTCTTTCGTGGCGAAGAGGCCGTGCTTCGCAGGGACGAGGTCGAGCAGCATGAAGCGCCCCTGGGCGTCGGTCTCGGCGTGGTTGAGGCCGAGCCCGCCGAAGGGGTTGTAGCTGATCTGCGCCTCGGGGACGGGGTCGTTCGTGCCCTTGATGACGACGCGGCCGGAGATGCTGAACGTGGGCTTGAGCTTGAGGGTGACCTCAGGAGGCGTCTCGCCGGCCTTCACAACGAAGGGCGCGCAAGTGGCCCAGCCCGCGCCGGGCGCGACGGCCGACAGCTCCCACCGCCCCAGCCAGTCAGCCTTCAGCTCGAAGCGGCCCTCGGCATCGGTCGCGACCTGGGGCGTCGGCACGGTGCAGGTGTTCTCGCTGGTCCAGACGGTGATGGTGAGGGAGACCGGGCTGTTGGGGAGCGGTGTGCCGTCGGGCTTGAGGGCGCGGCCACGGACGATCGGCGGCGCGTAGAGGGCCACCTCGACGGCGCCGTCCTCGCGGCCCTGGACGGCGATCTCCTGTGTCGTCTCAAGGTAGCCTTCCGCGCGAGCCTTGAGCACGTACTTCCCCTCGGTGGCCTCGAGCCAGGCGAAGCGACCGTCGGCGTCGGTCTGGCCCTGCCAGCGGGCCGGACCGGCCGGGGGCCCGATCTCCACCGTGGCGCCGACGATCGGGGCGCCGGTGGCCCGGTCGGTGACCCGACCGTGGATGGCAACCTGGGCGAGGGGCGGTTGGGCTGAGGCAACGGACGCGAGGAGTGCAAGGGCGAGCAGGAGGGCATGCCGAGCAGGGAACGGCAACGGCTGCGGGCGGGCCGCCCGCGCTCCCGGGAGTCGTTCCGTCATCCTCATCAGCCTCCCCGTGGTGCATCGCGAGGGTCAACGCAGAGGCAGGGAAGGGGGTCCCAGGTGATAGGACGCATGAGACGGGTCGGATGTTGCGTGCGCGAGGTCAGTCCGGTTGGCCGGTGAGGGGCCGCTTCATGTAGCGGAGGCGGCTGTAACGGTAGTCGTAGGGCTCGCCGCCGGTCTGGCAGGCGTAGAAGAGGACCATCGACGTCTGGCCGCCTTCCTCCATCGCGAAGGCCTCGGGAACGTGGTCGGCGGGCGTGTCGGAGTCGGGCTTGATGAAGCCAAGCTCCCGCCAGGTGAGACCATCGTCCGAGACGGCCTCGGCGATCTGGCGGCCGGCCCACGGATGGTTGCCGTAGACGTAAGGGTCGGCGTAGGAGTAGTAGCGGCTGCCGACCTGGACGACGTCCGGATTGGGCCAGTGGCGGATGAGTGGATCGGGGCCGGCGCGGACGACGTGCCAGGCGTCCGGGTTCAGGAAGTCGCCCCGGCACTCCGCCAGACCCATGCCGGTGCCCTCACGCTCCACCCCCGCCCAGTAGTCGAACCAGAGCCGCCAGCGATCACCATCCCACAGCAGCGAGGGGCGGTGGTACCAGCCGAAGTCCACGGCGCCCTGGTTGCCCCGGTTCCCCGGGTTGCCCAGCTCGTGCTCGTAGATGAGGATGGGGCGCTCGGAGCGGGTCCAGTGGATGCCGTCCGGCGACGTGGCGCCCATGATGCAGAGGACGTCGCCGTCGGTGTCGCCGGGAGCGCCGTCCTGGATGCCGTCGAGGTCGAAGCCGGTGGAGGAGTAGACCATCTGGTAAACCCCATCGTGCAGGACGACCGAGGGGTCGCCGTTGTGCCACTGATCCCAGGGCTTGTCCTGAGCGGCAACAACGGGCACCCAGAGGCGGGGGGTCATCGTGGCGTCCCACCGGTCCTCGCCGGCCCAGACCTCCCAGTGGTCCAAGTCCTGAGCGCGGCCGGCGTAGATGGCGTCGCAGCCGGGGTAGCCGGGGTTGCAGTCCTCGCTCGCCCACCCGAAGAACCACATCCGCAAGGGGTAGTCAGCGCCGGGCTGGTATACGACATGGGGCTGGTACATGTTGCGGAAGCCCCAGAGGACGTTGCGCTCCGAGCGCTGCCAGAGGGAGGTGCGGTCGCTGAAGCGGCCGGGGTCGGGGGCGGCCAAGGTGGCGATCAGGACAGCGGTCAGGGGTGCAGGGAACATCGCAGTCACTTGTCTGGCGCCATCGAAGGCCGGACAACAGCAGCCCTGCCCATAGGAGAGCGCTGTCCCCGAGCATAGGCTCGGGGACAGTCGTTCACGCAGTGTCGGGGCGCCGCAGGCCTGCCTCGCGAGGCCGCCCAGCTAGCCGCCAGTGCTGCTGCCACCTGCAGGTGCGGGCTGGGCCGGTGGTGTGGCCGGGGCCTCCCCGCCGGCGGGTGCGGGCTGGGTCGGCGGTGTGGCCGGGGCCGCGCCGCCCGCGGGCGGGCCACCCGATGTCGCGGGGCCGCCCATCCCACCAGGCGAAGGCGCTGCGCCACCGGCACCGGCCGCGCCGGCCTTCTCCGGCTTGGGCGGGCCGACCATCCCGTGTTCCTTCATCTTCTGCTGCATTTCCTCAGGCGTCTGAGGTCCGGCGGACGCGCCCTTCGGGGTCTTCTTCCCCATGAAGTGGAACCCCACCAGGACAGCAACAACAACGACGACCACGATTACGATGATCGTGACCGCGGGGGTAACCTGCTGCTTCATGATTCTCCCTCCCTGTGCGCTTGAAGGTTTGGTCTGGACCGGCCGGTCAGCGGCCGGGGGGACCTGATGGCCTCACTACAGGTCGTCGCAGCCCGGACAGCCAAATCGGATCGGCCCGCCGAAGTTGTTGTCCTTGCAGTTCATGTAGTTGAACCACTTGGCGTGCCCGTCGCCGAACCCGATGTTCTGGCCGCCGTTGTGGCGCGCATTCCCCTCCACTTGGAGCGGCACGTTGCAGGCAGCGCCGCACACATTGGCGAAGGCGACACGACCATTGAGTTCACTTCCCGCACAGCGGTTCCAAGGCGTCTCGAAGATGTCCTTGCAGTCCCCGATCAGGAAGTCCTCGGCCGGGAACTTCCACTTGGACATCTTGTCGATGTCCCAGGAGCCGTTCAGCATATGCTCGTCCATGCCGTAGTCGAGCATGAGGTCCCTGCCGTCGGGAGCGTAGTACTCGGGGTGGCAGTTGCGCGCCCGGCGATCGCGCGGGGACGAGGGGCAACTCCACACCTGCCAGTTCTTGATGTACGGGTTGAGGACCATCCAGGGAGGGGCGTTGTTCAGCCCGTCGCGGCCGCTGCCGCCGCACGGGGTTGCCCATCGGCAGACCTTCTCATCGTTGTCGCCGGCATACATCAGAATGCCCAGGTCCAGTTGCTTGACGTTCGACAAGCACGACGTCTGTCTGGCCTTCTCCCTGGCTCTGGCGAAGACGGGGAACAAGATCGCCGCCAGGATCGCGATGATCGCAATGACAACCAGTAACTCGATCAAGGTGAAGCCCTTCCGCATCGCACACACCTCCTTGAGTGGTGCCGACAGTCGAAGTGGCTGTGGTTGGAGGAACATGCGCCGTCCGAGGGACCGATTCCTTCTTGGCTAGTGCCGGATATCCGGCGCTTGGGCGGGTTTCTGCTTCTCGAGCAGGTCCAGGAGGGCCTGGACGGCCTTGCGAATCTGCGGGTCGGTGCCGTCGCGGTATTCCTCGTAGGTGAAGGGCACCTCGTAGTCGGGCTTGACGCCCATGTGTTCGAGGTTGACGCCCTCCATGGTGAACCAGCCGTTTACCGGTACGCGGAAACGGCTGCCGTTGACGAGGGTCGTGTCGTTGGTGCCGATGACGGCACCGCCAGTGGTCATGCCGATGAGCGGGCCGAGGCCCTTCTGGCGGAAGCCGTTGGGGAAGATCTCGGCGTCCGAGCCGGAGTACTCGTTGATGAGCAGGGCTTTGGGGCCATCGAACTGGGTGAAGGGCGTGGTGCGCAGTGGCTGGCCGCGCACGGCCTGCCAGCCGTGCACCTTCTTGGTGAGCATCTCAAGGATTCGGTCATGGGTGTAGCCGCCGCCATTGTCGCGGACGTCGATCAGGAGCGCCTCGTGATGTTGGCCCTCGCCGAAGAGCTCTCGCTGGAAGCGGGTGGCGGAGGCGTCGTCCATGCCGCGGATGTGTGCATAGTAGACGCGTCCGTGCGAGAGGCGGTCGGCCATCTCGCGGTTCTCGCGCACCCAGCGCTCGTAGCGGAGGCCGTCCAAGGCGCCGCCGGAGATCGGCTTGAGGGAGACTGTCCGCTCGCCCTCGTGCTTGGGTTCGTTGTTCACGGTCAGCGTGATACGTTCGCCTTCGCGGCCGTTGAGGAGCTCGCTGACGTGCTCGTTGTCTGAGATCTCCTGCCCGTCGAGGGTCATGAGGTACTCGCCGACGGCGATCTTGGAGCCGGCCTGGTCGGCCGGGCCGTCGGGCATGACATCGGCCACGCGGACACCGGGGCCGCGGTGGGCGGGATCGGGGGCGATGCCGAGGCGGGCGGTCGAGGGCCCGGACGGGCCGGGGCCGCCGTAGATGCCAAGATGGGAGGCGTTCAACTCGCCGATGATGCGGGACACGAGGTGGTGGAAGTCGTCCTTGACGAGGGTGCCATCGCAGAAGGGCGAGTAGCGTCTCCACGCGCCGTTCCAATCGGTGCCGTGGAGGTTGTAGGAGTAGAACTGCTCGTCGAGCAGCGCCCACGCCTGGCGCAGGGCTTCCTTCTGGACCGTGCGCTGATCCTGCTTGATCTTCGCTCGGAAACTGACGTCCTGGGGCGGCCCCCCCGGCAGCGGCTGTTTCTTCAGCGTGCCGCGATCGGTGGAGAAGATGGCCTTCCCATCGTCCTGCATCCGGACCGCGCCGAGGTCGCCGCCGCCACCGATCTTCCGCTGGTTGCCGCCATCGGGGTCCGCTGCCCAGAGGTCGTTCCCACGGGCAAAGTACACCGTCTTGCTGTCGGGGGCCAACATGATGTTGCCCTCGTTCTCGGGGCTGTTGGTGAGACGCTTGGCGCGCTCGGCGATGCGCTCGAAGTCGATGTCGAACGGCGAGAGGGTGGGCGGCTTCCACCCCTCCTCCTTCGGCTTCTCGCTCTCCTTGGGCGGCTCTCTCTTTTCGCCCTCCGGCGCCTTCTGATCGGGTGGCGGCTTGGGCGGCTCAGCCTGAGCGGGCGGGGGTTTGGGCGGCTCGGGCGGCTTGGGCTTCTCCTTCTCCCTGTCCGCGAGCTGCTGCTCATAGTCGTCGAACTTGACCGGCTGGCGTTGGAGGTCGATGGAGTAGATCTCGTTGTTGCCATCGCGGCGGGAGATGAAGTAGATGCGCTTCCCATCGGGCGACCAGTTGCAGCCCCAGGCGCCATCGGAGTTCTTCGTGACATTGGTCCACTGGCCGCCCTCGACGGGGCGGATGACGAGGTCGGTGCCGGAGCGCTGGTCGTTGATCTGCGCAAGCAGCCAGCGATCATCGGGCGAGGTGGCGACGTCCTCGACGTTGGGATCGGGCAGGAACCGGGCGACCTCGCCGGTGGAGGCGTCGGCGACCCAGACGCCGTCGCCACCGGCGTTGTGGCGGAAGAGGATCTTCTTCCCGTCCCGCGTGTAGCGGATGATGTCGAGGTAGAAGCCGTCCTGGTGGACGAGGAGGCGCTTCTCGCGAGTCTCCCCGTTCACCACCCAGATATCGGAGACGCCCTTCTCCTGGGAGATGTAGGCGAGCTGCTTGCCGTCGGGGGACCAGAAGAAGTCGCCGTCGGGGCCGGGCCAGTCGGTGATGCGGATCGAGTCGTTCTTGAGATCGGGCTTGACGAAGAAGATGTCGTTCTTCAAGCGGATCGCCACGAGGCTTCCGTCACGGTTGACCTCCATCTCCTCGATACCGCCGGTGACGGCCTCCTCGCTCTCGAAGGTGCGGAGGTAGTCGATGGGCGCCCGGAGGGTGATCTTCTTGGGCGTGCCGCCGCCGGCGCGGACCATCCAGACGTCGAAGTTCCACTCGAAGACCAGCCACTTGCCGTCGCCGGAGGCGGTGAGGAAGGTCACGGCGTCCTGGTCGAAGGTGGTGACGGGCTCGACGTCGCTGCCATCGGGCTTCATGGCGTACACGTTCGGCCGGAGCTTGCCACGCTCGCTGACGAAGTAGATGCGGGAGCCGTCGGCGCTGAAGAACGGCCAGTTGTCCATGCCGGCGTTGTGGGTCACCACCTTCATGGCATCGGAGGCGATGTCGTAGACCATGACCTCGGAGTTGCCCGATCCGGCGTCGCCCTTCCGCCACCACGGGCCGCCGCGCCGGATGCCGGTGACCCGGTTGCCGTCGGCACTGTATCCGGTCACGGAGACCGAGCAGCAGTCGCGGATCAGCGGGCGGACGTAGCCGGACTCGAGCTCGATCTCGTAGGCGGCGGCGTACTCGTGGTCGCGGCCGCCGGAGGTGAAGAGGAGCTTCTTCCCGTCGGGCGACCAGTCGGCGAGGCTGTCGCTCGCGCTGTCATAGGTGACGCGCTCGATGTTGCCGCCGGCGGCAGGAACGACGAAGAGGTCCGGGTTCCCGTAGCGATCGGAGACGAAGGCGATGCGCTGGCCGTCGGGAGAGAAGCGCGGCCGGTACTCATAGGCATCGCTGACGGTCAGCCGTCGGGCAACCCCGTCCTCGACGTTCGCGACCCAGATATCGCCCTGGAACTCGAAGGCGACCTGGGTGGCGTCGGGGCTGAGGTCCGGATAGTGCACGTCACGGATGACGGGGAGCTCCTCCGCGCCAGCGAAGGCCACCAGGCCGAGGAGGGCGAACAGAATGAGGGTCCGTCGCAAAGGGATCACCTGCCACAATGAATGGCTCCGGGCCGCGTCGGCCGGAGCATAAGCTGGCATATTCCCCGGGACAGCGACAGCACCTCTGGCGAGGTCGCGGTTCCCGGATCATGAGGAGATGAGCCATGCAGTACCGCAAGCTCGGTCGAACCGGAGTGGAGGTCTCGGAGATCATCCTGGGCGCGTGGCAGTTCGGGAAGGGAGCCTGGGCTAACATCGAGGATGACGAGTCCTACCGGACGATCCAGGCCGCCATCGACGCGGGCATCAACCTGATCGACACGGCCGTGGGCTATGGCGGAGGCTACTCGGAGGAGATCGTCGCCCGCGCAGTGAGAGAGCACGGCGGCGGAACGATGCTGGCGAGCAAGGTCATGGGCGGACCGGAGGCGGTGAAGACGGGCCTCGACGAGTGCCTTCAGCGGATGCAGCTTGAGTGCATCGACCTCTACCAGCTCCACTATCCGGCGCCCGGGATTCCCATCGCGGATCAGGTCGGCGCGATGGCGGAGATCCAGCAGGCGGGGAAGATTCGCTGGATCGGCGTCTCGAACTTCTCGCTGGAGCAGCTCCAGGAGGCGCTGGCGACGGCGCGCATCGAGACGAGCCAGCCACCGTACAACGTCTTCTGGCGGCAGTATGAGGATGATGTGATCCGGTTCTGCGCCGAGAGCGAGATCGCGGTGATTCCCTACAGCCCGCTGGCGCAGGGGCTGCTGACAGGCCGGTTCCGGTCGAAGGCGGACGTGCCGGAGGACATCCGCTCACACAACAAGCTGATGGCGCCCGGAATCCTGGAGAGGTGCCTGCCGGTGATCGACCGTCTGGACGAGGTCGCGAAGGCGCACCGGAGGACCCTCACCCAGGCCGCGATCGCCTGGACGCTGCAGGCGCCAGGCATCACCGCGCCGATCGTGGGCGCGCGACGGCCGAGCCAGCTCGAGGAGAACCTCGGCGGTGTGGGGTGGCAGCTGAGCGACGAGGAGTGGCAGGAGATATCGGAGGCTGGGAAGGAGATCAACGGGCTGCTCGACTTCTCGAGCAACATGTGGGGCTGGGCGCCGGGGTAGGGGCGAGCCGTCGGCTCGCCCCCACAAGACGGCAGGGGGGGACACGGTAGTCCGTCGGACCACTGCGTCGCCGGCTAGATGCCCAGGGCCTTGGCGGCCTGGTCCATGTCTTCCGGCTTGAGGAAGATGGTGCCGGCGAACTTGCCGGCGACGGCGGAGACGTGCATGGCCTCGATGCTGATGCCCGCGGCGGCGATCCTCTCGGCCACGCCGACTAGGGCGCCGCGCTCATCGTCACCCTCGACCCAGATCATCTCGACCTGCTGGACCTGGTAGGGCGCGCCCGTGGCTACGCTGAGCGCCTGCTGAAGGTCCATCGGGACACCGCAGATGACGCCCTTGCCCTGCTCGGTCCACGCGACGACGCTCCTGAACTCGAGGCCCGCATCGCGTGCCTCTGTCATGACCTTGGCCAACATCCCCGGCCGGTCCTCGACCGTTACCTCCAACGCTGTGACCCGACTCGCTTTCTGAGCCATGTGACATGCCTCCCTCATCGCAGCAGGTTGTGATTGGTGGCGTCATGGTCGATGACGTCAAGCCCCCAGCAGGGCCCGCCATTGCCCAGCAGGACCAGGAACGGGAGAGAGAGCGCGAAGGACGTGACGTCGAGCGCGACCTTGCCCTCGACGTCCTCGCCCGGCTTCAGCGTACCGGCGGGGAGGGCATCGTAGCCGCGCAGCCAGACCACGCGCTTACTGGCAACGTTACCGGTGGCGATCTCCACCTGGCGGAGGTCCCTCAACGCCCGGTCGACCCGCACCGGCTTCAGCGACTTGTTGTGGACGTACACGACGAGGCGGAGGAAACGCCGGTCCCAGGGCGCAACCTCCATGCCGTAGCCCCGCGTGTTGGTAGAGGGCACAGAGTCGAGGACGTCCGCGTCATCGATCCGGACCTCGACGCCGTTGACCTCCGCCGCCTGGCGGGGCTTGAGCGTCCCGGCCGGGTACGTGTTCTGTTCGTCCTGGAGGACGCGCTTGGAGTGCGTGACAGCCGCCACCGCCGCCGTCGTCGCGGCGACGGTCACCAACACGGCCAGCGTCATCTTCCTGAACTCCACGGTCATTCCTCCCAGTCAGCCGCTTGGCCCCTCTGCCGGGGGAGCGTGGGCCTCACCCGGTGATCTCCGCGACAGCTTTCGCCGCGAGCGCCACATCCGCCTGCGTCGTGAAGGGCGATACGCTCACCCGGACCGCGCCGCGGTCGAGGGTGCCGATGCTCTCGTGCGCCCAGGGCGCGCAGTGCAGGCCGCAGCGGGTGATGATGCCGTAGCGGCCCTCCAGGCGCCCGCCGACTTCCGCCGGATCGAGGTCACCCACGTTGAACGAGACCAGCCCGCATCGCTCCGGCGCCGCTCGCGGGCCGTACACTGTAACGCCCGGGAGGCGCGAGAGTTCACCCAGAAGCTGCTCCACGAGCTGCACCTCGTGGTCGCGGATCGCCGCTACGCCGCGGTCGAGCAGGAACTGCGCCGCCACGCCGAGGCCGGCGATGCCGGGCAGGTTCGGGGTGCCGCTCTCGTAGCGATCGGGGCGAGCGTCCGGTTGGTCCGTGCTATTGCTCTGGCTGCCGGTGCCGCCGCGGGTCAGCGGGCGCAGGTCGATCTGCGGGTCGAGGTAGAGGCCACCCGTGCCCGGGGGCCCCAGCAACCCCTTGTGCCCGGTGAAGGCCAACAGGGGGAGCCGATCGCGCGCGACGCTGATCGGCACGGAGCCCGCCGTCTGGCTGGCATCCACGAGCAGCGGCACGCCCGCCTCCCGAGCGATGGCCGCCAGCTCCGGCAGCGGCAGGATGGCCCCCGTCACGTTCGAGCTGTGAACCATCGCGATCAGCGCGGTCTCGGGTCGGAGGGCGCGCCGGAAGTCCTCAGGCTCGGGGCTCAGGCCATCGGGGCACGGGACCCGCGTGACCTCGACGCCCATCGACTGCAGGTGAGACAACGGCCGCGCCACGGCGTTGTGCTCAAGAGCGGTCGCTACAACATGGTCGCCTGGGCCGAGCAGCCCGTAGAGGGCGAGGTTGAGCGAGAATGTGGCGCCGGAGGTCAGTGTAAGGTCGGTGGAGTCGGGCACGTCAAGCAGCCGAGCCAGCCGCTCTCGCGTCTCGAAGATCAGCCGGGCCGCTCCCGCGCCCGAGTCCCCGAACGAACGGCCCGGCCCGCCGGCGGCCAGGTCGATGCAGTCGGCCATCGCTTGGGCGACGCCTGGTGCCTTGGGAAAGGATGTGGCGGCGTTGTCGAGATAGACCATTGGGAACGGCAGGTGACAGGTGACAGGTGACAGGTGAGAGGAACGGCAGAAGAGGCAACCGGGTCAGAGGGCTGGCCGTTCCCGTCACGTGTCGCCTGTCACCCGTCACCTGTCACCTGTCACCTGTCACCTGACTCCTCACAGCGTGACCACCTTCGCGGCTCCGATCAGGAGTTCGGCGATCTCGGCCATGTTCGAGACGCGGCCGACTCGCAGCTTGTCGAGCAGGCCGAAGTAGTCCAGGCACGTCCCGCAGGCGAGAACCCTGACGCCCAGGCTCTGCAGGTTGCGCAGAGAGAAGAGGCAGTCCGAGCCGTCGCAGGCCAGACGCACCCCGCCCTGCATGAGAACGATGGTGGAGGGCAGGTCGGCCGAGCTGCTCAGCGTGGTGAGGAACGCCTTCATCAGAACCCGGCCGAGGTCGGGGTCGGACCGGCCGAGGCCTCGGTCGAGGATGAGGATCACCGCCGGCCCAGGCTCGGCGCGCGAGGCGGCCTCCTCGAGGGCCGCGAGCGGCTCGTCGTTGGCCTTGGTCACCGTCAGAACCCACTCACCGCCCTGGTCTTCCACCAGGACCTCGTGGCCGGCTTCGAGCATGGCGTGGGCGACGTTCTCCCTGGCCGCGAGGTTGTCGACGACGACGACGAGGCTGCCCTCGGTCATGTCCTCAATCGCCTGTCGCGCCTCGATGACAGGCAGGGGACAGAGCTTTCCGCGGCAGTCGAGGTAGTTGTCAGGCTTCGCCATCGTGCGTGACCCCCGGCTACTGTGGCTTACGGCTGGGTGTCTCCCAGGCAAGGACCCGGCTGGGTTCAGAGCGGTTCTCGCAGAGGACGGCGAGCGCCGCCTCGCCGACAAGGGTGTCGACAGCGACCGCGATGCCGCAGTCGGCGTCCACGCCCTTGGGGCGCGGGATGATCTCGTGCGCGACCCCGGCCCCCTCGAGCAACTGGCCCGCGCGCATGACCGCGTGAGTGGTCGGGAAGAGGAACACGCTGCGGCGAGCCGACATGACGGTCCTCAGGAGCCCTTCGGATAGGGCAACGTCAGACGGCACGGGTGTGACTTCGGCCTGCGGCAGGCCCCACCTCCCCACCGCCTGCGGCCAGCCTTGGTCGCGCAATGGGCGGGCCAGGCCGAGTAGGCCTGGCCCGCGGTCTGTGCGGTGAGGGCACGCTCTACCTCGCGAGGGAAAGGGCCGCGAGCCGCCGGGAGAGCGTGCCGTCGGCTGACAGCGCCTCGACCCGGACGAGGTAGGTGCCGCCGGGCGCTGTGAGGCCCGTGGCAGTGCGGCCGCTCCATTGCAGGGCGTGGGTGCCGGGCTTGAGCGGCATCCCGCGGGTGATGATCGCGATGGGCCGACCGGCGACGTTGAGCACTTCCGCTCTCACCGTCGCCGCCGAAGTGAGGCCGAGAACGACCTGCGCGCCGCCGGTCCGAGTCGGCACAGCGACCAGTGACGTCAGCACCACGGGCCCGATCCCGGCGGCTAGCGGCGCAGGAGGCGTCTTCGAGGCCTCCGTCGTATTCCCCCAACGCCCCATGTTGATGCAGTCGCCGTTGTCCTCCGGCTCGGCATCATACGGGTCATTGGGGTCGCCGGCATTGGTGCAGGGGCTGGTGTCGTCGTCGATGACCCATGTGCTCGTGACCGGGTCCCAGCGTCCGCCCTCGGACTTCTCGTGGTAGTCGTCAGGGGCATCCGCGAAGAGCGGATCGGCCTTGATGTTCCCGTTGCTGCCCGTGGGATCGGCCATGTTGACGTAGTCGCCGCCGGTGTTGCCGAACACGTCGCAGTAGGAGACCGTCGGCGGTGGACCGCCCGAGTGGATACCGCCGCCGCCGGTCGAGAAACCGACGATGCAGTTGCGGACCACCACGGACGCACCCTGGGCCCAGATGCCGCCCCCGTGGTTGGCCTGGTTGCGGTCGAAGGTGTCGTTGACCAGTGTCACGTGTCCCGTGGCGTAGACCCCACCGCCGCGCTCGGTAGCGGTGTTACCGCTGAAGATGTTGTGGTCGACCGTGATGCCTGCGCCACCGCCGTCGTAGAAAAGCGCTCCCCCCTTCGTGCCCGAGGAGTTGCCGCTGATCAGGTTCGAGCTGATAGTCGGGCACGCCCCGCCGCTGATGTAGATGCCGCCCCCGTCGTAGAACGTGCGGTTCCCGGTGATGACATTGCCGCTGATCTCTGGGTTCGTGCCGGTATCCTTGCAGTAGATCCCGCCGCCCCAGTATGCCGGGCTGCCGTTGTTCAGGATGCGGTTGCCGGTGATGGCGGGCGACGAGCCGCCCACGCAGTGGATGGCGCCGTAGGGGTAGACGCCTGTGTTGTCAATGATGGTGTTGTCGATGATCTTGGGTGAGGCGCCTGTGCACGCGATGGCCATGCCGTTCCGCCGGATGGCGTTGCCGGTGATGGTTGGGGATGAGTCGTTGCACGAGATCCCGGCGGAGTAGTTCTCATTGATGCTGTTGGCCATCACCGTCGGTCTGGCGCCCGCCCTGCACTCGATACCGTTGCCGCAGTCAGCATGCACGATGGTGCAGCGAGCGATGCGCCCGGCCGAACCCTCGCAGACGATGGCCGACGGGCTGTTCGCTCTGATGGTATTGGCGGTGATGACGGGCCTGGAGCCGGGCCCGCAGTATATGGTGCCGATTCCCCAGACCGAGTGACGGTTGACCCGGTTGTCGTCGATCGTCGGGTGGGAGTTGCTCGCACAGCAAATGGCTTGGCCGCGCGTGCTGGACTTCCCGCGGTTTGCAGCGATCGTGTTGCCGGAGACCGTCGGTCCACACTCGGAGCCGCAGTAGATGCCCCCGCCATCCCCGCTTGCGGCGTTGCGGCTGATAGTGTTCGCCGAGATGAGTGGCGAGCTGCCATTGACGCAGCAGATGCCGCCGCCATCCTGTATGGCCGTGTTGCTGATGATCGCGTTCTTGGTGATGGTGGGTGAGGCGCCATCGCAGTACACGCCACCACCGCACGGCGCCTTCCCCTGTTTGATGGTGAACCCGGAGAGCACCGACGCGTTGGTCGCGCCGGCTGTGAACGCTACGACCGTGCCCAGCGACTGGCCGTGGATGATCGTGGCCTTGACAGTGGCCGGGTCATCGGGACTGGTGCTGCGGACCGTGATGGCCTTCGCCAGGAAGCTGACGTTCTCGTAGTATGTGCCTGGGGCAACGACGACCTGGTCGTTGTCGACGGCGGCGTTGATGGCCGACTGGATGGTTGGGTACGCAGGGCTTGGGACGTTGAGGGTCGCACCGTGCGCCACAGAGGCAAGCGATGGCAACAACGCCAGGATCGAGCACAAGACGGCCGCTCCAGAGGCCTGCTTGCTGGGCAGCGCCATGTTCAGGACACCTCCCCTTGCGAACGGCTGAGCAGAATGTGGACTTGCGGCGTGCGAATTCGCCGGCCGGTAGTGGGGGACCTTCTCCCGGCGGGTCCGTCCGGAAGGACGGTCGCGGTGTGTGGCGAATGGCCTGACGCGCACCACAGCCCGAACTGCAGGAGACGGCGGATGATCGCGGCATTGCTCGCGCTCTCTTCCATTCCGTGTGGCCTCCCGAAGGCGCAGGGGCCGACGCAATGCGCGCTCGGAGGTCCGTGGCACTTCGACGAGGTCGACGACCAGGTCGACTTCCCCGCATCGGAGGCCTTCGGGCTGACAAGCCGGGACACGTTCGCCGTCGAGCTGCGCATCCGGACGACGCGGCGCGACTTCTGCACACCGGTCATGGCCCGGGACGGGGACAACGTGAGCTTCGGCTTCACCCTCGGGCGGGAGCCGGGGCGGGTCGCGTGGGAGCTCTGGTCATGGGCGAGTGTGAGGCTGATCTCGAAGACCGACGTGGCCGACGGGAAGTGGCACCACATTGTGGGCGCGTACGATGCGGCGACAGGCTACGCGTGCCTGATGGTAGACGGGCGGATCGAGGCCATCGCGAAGGCCGGGGAGGGCGGGTCAAAGCGAGCGATGCTGCGGCTGGGGAACAACATCGGCTGCGATCAGTACTTCACCGGCGACCTCGACGCGGTGAGCATCCGGCGAGGGCTGCCGGAGGAGGCGAAGACGGCGGTGGCGGCCTATGCCCGCTCGACGCTCATCGGCGAGAGCGGCATCCGCGCGATGCAGGAGGCGCGCCTCGACCGGATGGCAGCGCCGCGGAATCCACACGCGAACAGCGTGGCTGAGTGGGAGGCGCGCAGGGCCGAGGTCCGGCGGCACGTCATGTGGTCGCTCGGGCTCTCGCCGGAGCCGGAGCGGCTGCCCCTCAACATGCACGTCTCCGGCCAGCTCGACCGCGAGGGGTATGTTGTCGAGCGCATCTACTGGCAGACCTGGCCGCACTACTACGCCAGCGGGTATCTGTACGTGCCGAAGTGGCTGACGGAGAAGGCGCCGGCGGTGCTCAACCCGCACGGCCACTTCGAGCACGGGGCGCGGGACCCCACCGTGCAGGCGCGGCTGATCTCGCTCGCGCGCAAGGGGTACGTCTGCCTGACCATCGACAGCGTGCACGCCTACGACTACTACGCCGGCGTGACTCCGCTGACGATCATGACCTGGAACAACATGCGGGGGATCGACCTGCTCTGCTCGCTGCCGGAGGTTGATGCCGCGCGGATCGGGTGTACAGGGTGCTCGGGCGGGGCGCAGCAGACTTTCTACCTGATGGCGGTGGATGACCGGCTCGCGGTGGCGGTGCCGGTGTGCATGGTGAGCGAGAGCCGGCGCATCCTCGCGATCGACGGGGCGCACTGCCCGTGCAACCACGTGGCAGGGCTGCTCGCCGAGACCGACGCCACGGAGATGGCGGCATGCCTCGCGCCAAAGCCCACCCTGTTCATCTGCGGCACGCAGGACTGGACGAGGTGGTTCCCCCAGCAGGGGTATCCCGACATACGCTCGATCTACGAGCTGTACGGGAAGGCGGACCAGGTTGAGTGCTGCCAGCACGACCTGGAGCATGGCTACCCCCAGCCGATGCGCGAGCAGGCCTACGCGTGGTTCAACCGGTGGCTGAAGGGGATCGACGACCCGGTGCAGGCGAGGGAGGCGCCGTTCCAGCCCGAGAGCCTGGAGACGCTGGCGGCGCTCGATGGCCCGCCGGCGGACGCCCGCGGGCCGGAGGCGGTGTTCGAGGAGAGGCGGACGCGGCGAGCCGCGCCAGCGTTCGGAACGGGCAGCGCGGAGGCGGTCGGGGAGTCAGCGGCACGGGTGCGGAGGGAGCTGGCGCGGCTGTTCCGGGAGCCGGAGGTGCTCCGGCTGTCCGGGAACAGGGCCTGGGCCGTTGGGACTGACACGATTCCGGCAGCCGCACCGCCAGAATCGTGCCTGTCGCCTGTTAGTGGTGGGTTCCCGGACAGGCCGCAGCTTGCCGAGCCGGCGCCAAGGGTGCTCAGCCGGGAGACGCGGGATGGGGTGCGCGTGGTGCGGCTGACCATCGGCACGGAGCCGGACATTCGGGTGCCGGTGGTTTTGCTGATGCCGGAGGGGCGGTCGGGGCGGCTGCCGGGGCTGGTGGTCGCGAGCGACGAGGGCAAGGCGACGCTGCTCGCGACCGAGTGGCAGGCGCTGGCAGGCCTCGCCAGGGCAGGATCCTGCGTAGCTGTGCCGGATGTGCGGCTGTGCGGCGAGTGGAGCCTGAGCGCGGATGTGCAGCGTCTGAACGGCATCTTCTCCGGGCGACCACCGGCAGCCGTGGGGAGCCACGATCTCGTGGCAGTCGTGGAGTGGCTGAGGAGTAGGCCGGAGGTCGAGGCGGAGACGGTGGGAGTGATCGGGCTGGGCGACGCCGGCCCGCTGGCGATCATGGCCGGGGTGCTCGACCCTGGCATCACCATGGTCGTCGCCACGGACATCGGCCGGACCTACGCCGAGGGCCGCGAGAACCCGACGGCCAGCCACCTGGTCACGGTGGGCGACCTGCCGGAGATCGCCGCTTCATGTGCGCCGAGGGCGATGTGGATCGGCGGAGTGGCGGACGCGAGAAGCTGGCTGGCCACGAGGGAGGCCTACCGGGTAGTAGGGGCTACCAAGAGGCTTCGGATCGAGATGCGGCCACGGGGTCTGGAGGGCCGCGGACTGGTCGAGTGTGGTGAGGCCTGGCGCGCGGTGCCTCCCGAGCGGAAGTGACCGCGGTGCCTGCCGGCCGGCTCCGCCCCGAAGGGGCATGCGCGGGCGGAGGCGGGAGGCCTAGTACCCCACGAAGATGCCCGCCGACATCTTCCCGGCCACGACCAGCTTGGTGTGGCCGTCGAGAAAGGTCAGGTTCCAGCCGCCGTTGTGCGGCGCGAGGTCGGGGTTCGTGTACATGGCGGAGGAGCCCCCCTCCCAGTGCCACACGATGCAGAGGGCATCGCCGACCAGCATCTTGTCGGCGGGGAAGTCCACTACGTCAGCCATCAGCCGTGAGTAGGGCAAGCCGTTACCGGGATCTGAGATGTCGAAGGTATACGAGGCTCGGCCGTCAATGAGCTGGGGGTAGCGCTGAAGGAAGCCACGTGTCTGGCCGCACGTACACACGTTGCTGTAGTTGTGGGGGTTTGCGGTTGGGCAGCCGTACACCTGAGCGTTCCGGACGTACGGCTCAAGGGCGTCAAACCACCAGTGGCCGCAGCCCCCGCCATCGAAGGACGGCAGGCGGCCGTCGTAGTCGCTGGCGTAGAGCTGGAAGGCCAGCCCCAACTGCCGCAGATTGCTGGCGCAGGAGGCCTGCCGGGCTTTCTCGCGGACACGGGCGAACACCGGGAAGAGGATCGCCGCCAGAATCGCAATGATCGCGATGACCACCAGCAACTCGATCAGTGTGAAGCCACGTCTCATGGCAGCCCCTCCCTTCATCCTCACCTCCTACGTTCGCCGCGCACCCGGCCGGCACCTGCCGAACCGCCTCGCAAGATGGCAGTGGCTGCCTGCTTGCGATCGCCACTGGGCACCTGCCCGGCGGTGTGAGCCGTGCGGAGAGGTTGGGGGACGCCATACCGGCTCTCCCGGTGCCCTGATGTCTGGGGTCAGCCCTCGCCCGTGATTTTCCCCATCTGATACCCCAATCCCGTCCCCCTCAGGCTGTCCGTCCGCGCCACGCCCTGCCCCACGGTGAAGATGGCGTCGTGGACGCGCTTCTCGCCGGGGAGGGTGCTCTCGGGGAAGAACTGGCGGCTGTTCGCTTCGACGCCCATCATGGACCCGTCGGTCACTCTCGACGCCCCGCGTCGTCGTAGACACGGCCCCGTCGCCCGATCCCCATGACCAGGACAAACAGCACTTCGTCGTGCACCAGGTACACAACCCGGTAACCTCCCACCCGGAAGCTCAACCGGCCTTTCAGGTCCCGCCGCAGCGGCTTGCTCCATGAGGGGCGGGGGTCTTCCTCCAACGACTCCAGGTGCTCTATGATCAGCCGCTGAGCGTTCCTCGGCAGCCTCCCCAGGTACCGACGAGCTGCGGGCCGAAGCTCGACGCGGTAGCTCACAGGCCCAGCTCCTGCTTGACCTGTTCGAGGGGGACGTTCGGGCCCGGCTCGGCCTCGGCCTCGTCTGCGAGCCTGATGAAGTCCTCGTCTTCGAGTTGCTCCAACAGCTCAAGGTCCTCGACCGAGACGAGGGCAGCAACTGGGCGGCCCCGGTGCTCCAGAAGGATCCGCTCGCCGCCGAACTGGACCTGCCCTATGATGTCGCGCCCTCGGGTCCGCAGCTCCGTCAGCGCCGCGCGAGTCATGGCGAATCACCCCCTGAGTCATCCGACCAAACTGTACGTTAACGCCATTATATGCGACTGACGCAGCGCTGTCAAACCGCAGTCTGCGTCGTCGCCGTCAGCCCCCGCTAGCGATCCTCTCCATCTGATAGCCCAGACCCGTCCCCCGCAGGCTGTCCGTCCGAGCCACACCCTTCCGCACGGTGAAGATGGCTTCGTGGACGCGCTTCTCGCCGGGGAGGGTGCTCTCGGGGAAGAACTGGCGGCTGTTCGCCTCGACGCCCATCATGGTGTAGAGCCGGGCGCCGAGACCGACCGAGTGGATGAGCGCGAGGGAGGGGTTGGTGAGGTCCTGCACGGTGTAAAGTAGGCCGAGGTGCCGGGCCTTCGAGGCGAGGATCATGTCCATGGAGTGACCCTTACATGTCTTGAGGGCGATGCCGGACCAGCCAAGCTCCAGGGCGAGGTCGAAGCTCTCCGGGCCGGTGAGGCTCTCATCGACGATGACCGGCTTCAGCGCGGCGATAGAGCGCATGTCGTGCCGGTGGGCGGAGAGGTCGCGCTCGGTGGGCTGCTCGATGTAGAGGATGTCCTGGAAGCACTGCGGGTTGGCTTCGCGGATGCGGCGCAGGTACTCGACGATGTACGCGGGGTCTTCGCACTGCTCGTTCGTGTCGGCGGAGAGGTAGAGGCGCTCCTCGCCCAGCTTCGCGAGCTCCATGCGGCCGATGCGGTGGACGGCGAGGGTGCGGTCGATGTCCCATTCGAGGTCGGTGCCGCGCAGCTTCACCTTCAGGCAGAACATCCCATCCCGGGCGACCCAGTCCTCCAGGCAGTTCGGGAGGCCATCCTGGGGGTCGGAGTCGTCTACCTCCGCGCGGGTCAGCTTGTCCAGGCCGCCGACCAGGTGGAAGATGGGCACCTCGGGCAGGTACTCAGGTCGGATGTACTGCGCGGGGTAGCGTCCCTTGAACTCCGACCCGACAAAAGCCGACAAATCCCGACACATGAAGTCAGGTCCGTAGCCCCCATAGGAGTCGATTCCGTTCACATTGCCGAAGGCGTCGTGTACGGCGGCATCGACGGGTGAGGCGCAGACGAGCGCGCCGAGGAAGGGCTGTTCGGGTGAGAGAGCCATCTCGGCGCAGACCTCGCGGTTGAGGCGGGCGAGCTCAGGCTCGAGGGCCACGAAGAGGTCGATGGGGTGGTAGGCCTCGGTCGCGCTCTCGACGAGGCAGCAGTAGCGACGGTTGATCTCGAGCATGGCCGCCGACTTCGCCTGGTGGGGAAGCTCGGGGGTCGGCCACGCCCAGAGGTCCATCAAGAAGATGCCGCCCCAGCCCTCCGCCACGTCGCCGCGCCCGTTCTCCACTACCACCTTCACGCGACAGAACGGCACCTCGTCCACGATGACGGCCCCGAACTTCAGTGGGGTACGGCAGGTTTCGTTCGTATAGGTAGCCTCGACGGCGTGGATTCTGATGTCGGTGAGCAAGGATGACACCCCGTCTGATGCGGCTCGGGTTGCGGGCATGCCGTGTCCTGGGAGCGCCGGCTTTCAGCCGGCTGCTGTGGCAGGTGGTCTTGCCGTAGTGGCGCAGCCTTCCAGGGCTGCGGCCGTCTCCGAGGCCGGCTGGAAGGCGGCGCTCCCAGGACACGGCACGCCGGATGCACATTCGCCAGGGACCGCGAGGCGCCCTCCGCCCCCGGCAACGACCGGGCCGCAGCCTGGTGGCTGCGGCCCGGTCGGGAGGAGGGCGACAGGCGAGGCGATCAGGCGGCTCGCTGCGGGCTGACGAACTTGTAACCGATGCAAGGCACGGTGAGGATGATCCGCGGAGCGCCGGGTACGCGCTCGACCTTCTGGCGGACGCGGCCGATGTGCACATCCAGAGTGCGGCTGCGGATGTTGTCGTCGTAGCCCCAGATGTGCTTGAGGAGGTCGCTGGAGCGCAGGACGCGGCCCTCATTCTCGGCCAGTGTCTTGAGCAGGTCGAACTCCTTGCGGGTGAAGTGACGGGTCTCGCCGCGCACGCGGACCTCGTGGCGGTCCTCGTCGATCTGGACTTCGCCGAAGTCGAGCAGACTGCGGACCTGGCGGGGTCGGGCGTACTCAGTGGCTCGCCGGAGACGAGCGCGGACACGCGCGACGAACTCCTTGGCGCCAAAGGGCTTGACAATGTAGTCGTCGGCGCCGATCTCGAGGCCTACGACACGGTCGACCAGGTCGTCGCGCCCCGTCATGATCATGATCGGCACGGTGCTCCGGGTGCGGATCTGGCGGCACACGTCCCAGCCGTCGATGTCGGGCAGCATCAGATCGAGTATGATGAGGTTGGGCGCCTGGGTGCGCTCCTTGGCCAGACCCTCGTGGCCGGTCCGGGCGTCGAGGCAACGGAACCCCTCGCGCCGCAAGGCGGCCTCCAGCATCTCGGTCAGGTCTTGGTCATCCTCGATGAAGAGGACCGTCTCGCTCATGGTGCTCCCCCACACGGGGCGCTCTGCAGGCATGCTGCGCGGCCGACAGTGAGCGGAGAGCGATGGAAAGGTGCGATGGGTTCGGCGAGGGAAACGCGATTGTTGCTCACTTGCCGCAAGGTGTTTACCACGCGGCCAAGGGCGCGGGATGCAAAAGGTATGTAAACGCGCCACCGGTCGGGCGCGGACAGGAGAGGCCACATGGGGACCACGCGGGGCGCCTTCATGGTGGGCCCACGGAAACTGGCGGTCCGGGAGGTCGAACTGCCGCCGCTCGGCCTGGGGGACGTGCTGCTGCACATCGCGGCCTGCGGCGTCTGCGGGAGCGACCTCCACCAGTACCACGGCCGTTGGCCTCAGCCGGAGGTGGTGCCGGGGCACGAGATCGGGGCAGTGGTCGAGGAGGTCGGCGCGGAGGTCTCCGAGGTCCGACCGGGGGATGCGGTCTGCGTTGAGCCGATCATCCGGTGCGGCCGGTGCCGCTACTGCCTGACCGGAAGGTACCTGCTGTGCGAGACCGGCCGGTACATCTCGGTCCAGGCCCACGGCGGGTTCGCCGAGCGGATGGTGGTGCCGGACTACTGCTGCTTCAGGCTGGCGACCGACCTCGCCCCCGAGCTGGGGGCCTTCGCCGAGCCGCTCTCTGTGGGGCTACACGCGGTTCGGCTGGCAGCGCCCATGGGGGCCGACACGGTGCTGGTCCTCGGGGCGGGAACGATCGGGTTGATGACAGTGGCCGCCGCGCGGGCCATGGGAGCAGGGAGGGTGCTGGTCACAGCCCGGTACCGGCACCAGGCGGAGGCCGCGCGCGCCCTCGGCGCCGATGAGGCGCTGCCGGCCGAGGGGGCGACGGAGGCGATGCGCAAGGTGTGCCCCGACGGCCCAGATGTCGTGGTCGAGACGGTGGGCACGGTGGGTGGCATGACCGGGGAGGCGCTGCAGCTCGTGAGGAAGCTGGGCACGGTCGTCCTGGTGGGTGGGGTGACTGGGCCGGCACCGATCGATCTGGGGCCGATCATCTTCAGGGAGCTGAGGGTCCTCGGGTCACCGTGCTATGGCCAGGTCGGGGTGCGGAAGGACTTCGAGATCGCCGCGGAGCTGCTCTCGACGAGGGCGGTGGATGTGGCGCCGCTCGTCACGGGCCGGTTCCCACTGGACGAGACCGACCGCGCCTTCCGAGCAGCCGCGGACAAGCGGAGCGGGGCGGTGAAGGTGTTGGTAACGGCAGGTGACAGGTGACAGGTGACAGGTGACAGGAACGGCAGGTGAGTAGGCAGTGGCGCGACCGGAATGCGAGTTCTGTCGGCATGTGGCGGAGCGGGACGACCCGCTGTGGGTGTCGAAGTACGTGGTCGCTCGACTCGGGCGCCCGCACCACAAGGGGCATGTGGAGGTCATCTTCGTCCGCCACGAGGAGGACCTCACCACGCTTGCGGAACCGGAAAGGGACGCCTTCTTCGACGACATGATCTACGTGGCGGAGGTGCTGAAGCGAGTCCTGCGGCCCGATGTGGTGAACTACCAGATGCTGGGCAACTGGATTCCCCACCTGCACTGGCACATCTACCCGCGCTTCCGTGGCGACCCCGACTTCGGGAACCCGATGGTCATCCCCCTGCGCGATGAGCCGTTCGAGCCCCAGTCGGTCGCGGAGGAGGAGGTGGCGGCGCTCCGTCGCGACCTGAGGCAGTTCGAGCACGATCGCTGCCCGCACTGCCAACGGCGAGCAAGACGACGGTAGTCTCCTCGGGTCGTCAGACCATCCCGCAGGCTGCGAGAAGTGCCCGCTGCACCTCGACGTCGTGCGCGGGTGAGTACGGGAGGGGCTTGCCCGAGCGGAGGCAGTCCGCAAGCTCGCGGAAGTCGTCCACGTACCGGGTGTAGGGCGGCAGGTCGACCGAGTGCCAGCCAACCGGATGGCCCTCGGGGGGTGACGCGAGGGACACCGTGACGGCCGGGGGCTCAAGTGGCTCGATCACGATGCTGCCCTCGGTGCCGTACACCTCGAAGCGGCGGCGGGGGAAAGGCTCGATCTCCATCGCGGCGCTCTCGACGACGGCCATGGCCCCCGGGAACTGGAAGACGGCCAGCGTGTTGTCGGCCAGGGCGTCGGCTGCCGGGGCGTCGTGGCGGCAGAAGCCCTGGACCTCGGTGGGAGCGCCGAGCAGCCGCACGACGGCGTCCAGCACGTGACAGCCCAGCTCGAACATCATGCCGCCCGCGTAAGCGGATAGCTGACCCCGCTGTTCCCCCCCGATGCGGGTGCTCATGCGCACCCGGACAAAGAAGATCCTCCCGAGCCAGCCGTTCTCCGACGCGCCGAACACGAACCGGAAGGCGGGGTTGTACCGGAACATGTACCCCTGCTGGATGAGAAGCCCGCGCTCGACGGCCCGCTGCGCAAGCCCGATGAACTCCGCCAGGTCCGCGCCGGGGGGCTTGTCGAGGTGGACGTGCTTCCCCGCCGCGATGGCCTCGTGAGCGAGGGGCAGGTTCTCGCCGACCTCGCCCTCGACGGCAACCGCCACCACCTCGGGGTCCCCCAGGATCTCCTCCTTCGTCAGCCAGGGAACACCCTCGTAGGCGGACTGACGCTCGTGCTCGCGACGGGCGGCCTCATCGGGCTCGAAGGTGCCGACGAGGGTCCAGTCGCCGGAGGCCTTGAGCACGTCAACCTTGCCGGCCGCGTGGGCGTGCTTCGTCCCCAGTAAGGCGATGCGAAGTAGTTCCGGCACGGGTGACCTCACCTCCGGGGGCGGTGGGAACGGCGTGTCATGTGAGGTAGTTTCAAAACTCGACGTTCGTGGCACGAGCGACCCCCTCGTGCACGCTGTGGCCCATCGGCGGGTCGCCGATGCCACTCGCAGAGAGTTTTGAAACGGCCTCTCGCAGAGAGTTTTGAAACAGCCTCATGTGTCATGTGACATCTGTCGTGTGAGGCAGTTGCAGAATGGGGTGGGTCGTTCGGGACTGACACCATTTCGGCTTGCTGTTGAGCCTGTTGCGGAAAGCCCTTCGGGCGGCTGGTTTCGGCGGTTAGGGCGTTCGACCGTAGCGGAGGCCGGCTTGGGGCGAGCGCGGCAGTAGGCTCGTAAAGGGCAGCGGCGTTTGGCGGCGGGCGGATGGTTGTCCCGGTGGCCGGTGGGGTGGTTCGGGGGCGGGGCCCTCGGGCTTCCGGATGGCCCGTCAGTTCGCCCGACTCGCCCGAGCCCTCCGTGGGTCTGGGATCCGGCGACCACTGCGGTACAGCTTGAGTAGGTTATGGGTGGCGCAGATCAGCTTCCACTCGGCGCTTACGGCGGCGACACTCCGTTGCATGAACCGGTCGCAGCCTCGGGGGGCTTTGATCTGCCCGAAGACCGGCTCGACGGTCTGACTCCGCTGGCGATAGAGGCGGCGCCCGCGTTGGGTTAGCAGCTTCCGCTCCCTGCGGTCGCGCCCGCCCAGGTGTTTCGGGATGCGCCCTCGCGGAGCCGGCGCTGCTTGCCGGGCCTGGCGCTGCTTCCAGTCTTTCGTCGTCGCGATCAACAGCTCCGGCCGGTCGGGGTCGGCGTGGGTGACGGGGTCCTCGCTCCAGTAACCGGCGTCCGCCAGCACCACGCCCACCCGCGCGCGCAGTCCGACGGCCGCCAAGGTCGCTTGCGTCTGCTGCAGCATGGGGGTCAGTTGCCGTACGTCATTCTCTTGCGGCGTGACCTCCGCCGCCACGATCGCCTGGCCCGAAGTCACCACCGCCTGTCCATTGTAGCCCTGCACCTAGCCCGACCGCGTCTTCATGATCCGGCTCTCGGGGTCCGTCACGTTCGCCTTCGCGTCCTCCGGCGGCGTCGGATCGGGCGGCTTCAGGGGGCGTCCCCGGGGCGGGCGCCCGGTCGCCGCCGCCGCCGCTTGTTTCTGAGCGATCTTCGCCTCCTGCGTCGCCGCCTTCTCCGCCGCCTCGCGCTCCAACCGCTCCCGACATTCCTGCAGCCGCGCCCGACGACTCCGGGGGTCCTGCAACTCCTCGGGTAACTCATCGCCCCGCCGGTCCGCCCCGTACTGGGCATCCTCCGCCGCGTCTTGCGCCGCGGCCTCGGCCAGCATCCTCAGCCACCTCCGCCTGCAGCCACTCCTGCGTCCGGTTGGCCGACAGCGCCGCGTTCGCCTTGATCTTCGTCCCCTCCAAGGCCACCACACCCACCTTCACCAACCCCGCCGTCACACACAGCCGCAGCACCTCCACGAACAACGCCGCCAATGCCGCCGCGTGCTCCTGCCGAAAGCGCGCGATCGTCGTGTGATCCGGACGCTGGTTCGCCGCCACCACCCGGAACGCCACGTCCGTCTCGCAGAGCGCCTCCAGGTGCCGGCTCGACCGCTCCCCGACGCAGTAGGCGTACACCACCAGCGCCACCATCATCCCCGGCTGGTAGGCCGCGCGACCCCACCCGTCAGCGCGATACCTCCCGTAGAATGCCGACAGGTCCAACTGCTCCACCGCGTCCAGGATGAACCACGCCAAATGCCCCTCCGGCAGCCACTCCCGCATCGACGGCGGCATCAGGTACAGTTGCTCCCGATCACACGGCAGGAAGTTCTGACCCATGCGCGAACCCCCCTAACACGTCCAAGACTCGCGCCTCCGCTCCTACCCCCTGCTTCTCGGACAGCAGGAATCCGGAGTGGCCAGCGCCGGGGGTTTGTGCAACGGGCTCGCCACCGCACCCAAAAGGAGATCGCCCCGGAGCTACACCCCTTCGCGAACCTGCTGGCCTTCTTCCCCGGCATCGAGGCCCGAGCCGGCACGGACACGTGGCCGAACTACCTGGACGAGTTCTCGAAGGAAAGCAACGCCGACCTCATCAGCTACGACTGCTATGCCCAGATGAACCCGGGACAGGCCGGCTGGGAGAACTACTTCGAGAACCTGCGTTTGTACCGCGAGGCGGCCCTACGGAACGGGATCCCCTTCTGGAACACGGTGCCGTCGGTCGGTCACTTCAACTACCGCTGCCCCAACTACGATGAGCTGCGCTGGCAGTTCAACACGACGGTCGCATCAGGCGCCCATGGGGTCCTGTGGTTCTTCTACTACATGCGCCAGCCCCACGCCGACTACCGCCTGTCGCCCGTAGATGAGCACTGGGATCGTACCCAGACGTACTACGACATCCGCCGCATCCAGAAGAGCTTCCACCGCTTCTATGGGGACCTGTTCACCCGGCTCGTGTGTACCAAGGTGATGTTCAGCCCGACCGCCTACGGCGGAGGGGAGCGGTTCTCGGCGGATGACCTCGTCTGCCGCGTACTGCCTGAGACGGCCCCGGCGCTGGTGAGCGAGCTCGCGGACGATCACGGCCGCCGCTATGTGATGCTGGTGAACCTCAGCATGACGGAAAGCCACCAGGTGGGCCTGACCTTCCCGGGCGACAAGGTGCGCGTGTTCTCATGGGACTGGGGCGGGCACGAGTACGAGGGAAGCGCCTACTGCCAGAGCGGTTCCAGTCGGGACGAACACGGTCTGACCATCCACCACTTCCTCGCGCCGGGCCAGGAGGCGGTCTACCGCGTGGAACCGGAAGCGGCGCGGTAGAACACGTCAGCGATGGTTGCGATTCGGTCAGGGGCAAGCACAGCACTGCCACTGATAGTGGTATCATCTGTGGGAGCAGCCCAATGTCCGTCGCGCTGGCAATGTTGAAGCCGGCACCTACCGGTGGGCATCTCTTGCCGCGAGAGAGGACAGGCAAAGTGGGAACAGCAGTTCTCCATCTTGGGGCTCTCGGTCTTGTCTTGCAGCTGAGCATCGCGGGGGCGGGACTCGCAGAGACCGCATCGAGGCAGTCCGCTGCGGCGCGCAGGACGGCCCTGCTGCAGCAAGCCACGAAGGGAGCGGCCGCGATCCCGGCGCTCTCCGCCGCGCTGCAGGATGAGAACCTCGTGGTGCGACGGACAGCCGTTCGCCTGTTAGCGGAGATCGGCACCCCCGCACGATCCGCGCTGGTTGCCGCTCTGGGAAACCCCGACGTTCTGGTTCGGCAGACGGCGCTCTCGTCACTGTGCGACCCGCCGACCACGGAGTCACTGCCGCACTTGGCGAGAGCGATGCAGGACCCAGATCCCCTGCTGCGTCTCACCGCGGTGAACCTAGCAGTGCAGCTCAAGCCAAGGACGGGGGAGGTCACGGACCTGCTGGAGCAGGCGCGACAGGATGAGTCCGGGCCGGTGCGGGACGTAGCGGCCCAGGCGTTGTGGCCCTTCTTCAAGGAGACGGTCTCGATCCGGGACCGCAAGGATTGGGACCACGATATCCGGGTCGCTCAGACGATCCCTCTGCCGAAGGACGGCTGGCGCTTCAGGACCGACCCGAACGCCGACGGGCATCGGCAGAAGTGGTTTGCAGCGGATTGCGATGACTCCGCCTGGTTGCCCATCAGCATCGAGTCGGCCTGGGAGGAGCAGGGGCAGGTCTACGACGGGGTGGCGTGGTATCGCGGTTCCTTCGACCTGCCGGCCAAACCCGAGTGCCTCGCAGTGGAGATGGCTTTCGGGGCGGTGGATGAGATCGCCTGGGTGTGGATCAACGGTGAATACGTCGGGCAGCACGACCTGGGCACCGAGGGCTGGGACAAGCCCTTCGCTCTCGACGTGACGAAAGAGCTGAAGTGGGGGGAGAGGAACCAGATCACTGTCAGGGTCCATGACAGCGCCTATGCAGGTGGGATCTGGAAGCCGGTCACCATACAAGTGCTGCAGTAGGAGAAGCCCGCGATGAGCCATCTGCCAGTGGCCAGAGGCGCTGCCGTGACCTGCCTGCTGCTCGCAGTCAGCAATCCGGTTTGGTCTGCCGACACAGGACAACAACCCTGGCAGCAGCTCTACACCGGCGCGGAGGCGACGGGGGAGAACGTCATTGCCCTGTGGCAGTTCCTGCCCGGGCAGGAGGCGAAGGACAACTCGGGGCGAGGACATGACCTGATGCTGCGGGGGCAGGCGCGGTTCTCAGAGGGGGGGCCTGTCGGCTGGACACTGGAGTCGTTCCCGGCCGACACCACGAACGACAAGGCGCAGGGGGCGACAGCGAAGGATGCCGATGACCTGTCCCCTTCCGGCGCATTCACCCTTGAGGCCTGGTTCACGGCCAAGCCGGAGATGGCGCAACACGACACCGTCTTCCTGCTGGACAAGAAGTACTACCACTACGCTAAGGACATCCCCGAGGCGAACTGGGACTACTGCCTCTACATGCTCCGCACCGGCCGGAACCGGCAGCGCCTCATGGCCTCGCTCGGTTTCGGGAAGGACTCCGACTTCGTGAGCGGCCCCGAGATCGAGGTGGAGCCGGGGAAGTGGACGCATGTGGCGCTCACGTACGACGGCGCAGGCAGGTGCCGGTTCTTCGTCAACGGAGTACTCGCCGGGAAGGCGCTTCTCGAAGGGCGCGGTTCGGTGACGCCGGGGAGCTATGACCTGGCCATCGGTGACCGCTACGGCAGCACGTATTGCGGGTTCCCGGGCTACCTGGCGCAGGTGCGGATCTCGAGAGGAATCGTGCCGTACTTCACCGGAGGGCTGACCGTTGGCGTGGGGAGGGGACGCACCGTTTTCGTCCGGATGGAGAAGGACGCCGCCGTGTCGGTGCTTCTCTCGAATGACACCGGCGCGCCCTTGACCGGCGCGCGCGCGCAGGTCCTCTTTGGCGATGCCACAACGGATGTCCGTCTGCCGGACCTTGCTCCCAATGAGGAACACGCCATACCAGTGTCCGTCGATACCGCTGTTCGTCCCGGCAGTTACACGTTGAGAGTGGTCGTCTCGGCCTCCGCGAATGGAAGGGACGTCAGCGTCGAGAAGGAGATCCCCCTCACGATCGTCCCCCGGCCGGTCCCCAACCAGATGCCGGTCGTGATGTGGGGCGGCGGCGACATCGAGCGGCTGAAGGCGATCGGCTTCACCCACCAACTCATCTCATTGGTCCACGAAGGGAAGGTGTGGGAGGCGGGCAATCCGGTCGAGGCCATGCCTCCGGACCAGATCGAACAGCGGGGCAGGGCGCTGGATGAGCTGCTCAAGGCCGGTCTCGCTGGCCTGGTCTACGTCCACCCGGGGAGCTGGATGACCGGCGACGAGCAACTCAAGGCGAGGTACAACCGAGTGGACCGCGTGGGCGATGTGCGGTCGCAAGACAACGTATGCGGCAACTTCCCGGAGGTGCGGCAGTTCTGCTACAACATCGGAGCCTCGGTTGCGCAGACCTTCGGTCACTATCCCGCTCTCGACGGGGCACTGATCCATTCCGAGGTACGAGACGCCTCCGACCTCTGTTTCCATGAGCATGACAGACAGATCTTCCGCCAGGCTGCGGGCTATGACATCCCCGACGAGGTCGAGGGGAAGAACGGGCTCCGCTATACGCGTATCAAGGACTTCCCGCCGAACCGCGTTGTGCGCGACGACGACCGCATCCTTGGCTTCTACCGCTGGTTCTGGAAAGACGGCGATGGCTGGAACCCCTTGCACTCGGAAGTCCACCGGGGGCTGAAATCCACGGGCCGCCAGGACCTCTGGACTTTCTTCGACCCCGCCGTGCGCGTCCCTGCCCTCTGGGGCAGCGGCGGTGAGGTGGATGTGATCTCCCAGTGGACCTACTCGTATCCTGACCCCATCAAGATCGGCCAGGCAACGGACGAGCTGTTCGCGATGGCCGAGGGCCGGCCGGGGCAGCAAGTGATGAAGATGACGCAGGTGATCTGGTATCGCTCCGGCACCGCACCCGAGCTGCCCAAGGACGAGGCGGGGCGGGCGCAATGGGAGAGGGACCTCCCCGACGCCCAGTTCATCACCATCGCGCCCGACCACCTGCGGGAGGCCTTCTGGTCGAAGATCTCCCGGCCCATTCGCGGCATCATGTACCATGGCTGGCAGTCGCTGGTGGACACCGGCAGCACCACGGGCTACGTGTTCACCAACCCCGCTACCCAGGGGGTGCTTGCCGAACTGACGCGCGAGGTGGTCCGTCCCCTCGGCCCCACGCTGCTGCAAGTCCCGGACCGCAAGGCTGACGTGGCGGTCCTGGAGAGCTTCGCCTCACAGGTCTTCGCGGGTCGCGGGACCCACGGCTGGAGCGAGTCGTGGGAAGCGAACATGCACCTCATCCTGCAGTGGGCGCACCTGCAGCCGAAGATCCTCTTCGACGAGACGGTGGTGCGCGATGGGCTCGACGCCTACCGCGTGCTCGTGCTGCCCTTCTGCGATGTACTCACCGAGAGCGTCGTCCGGCGGATCAAGGACTTCCGGAGGCGCGGCGGCATCGTCATCGCTGATGAGTTCCTGTGCCCGGCAATCGTCCCGGACATCGTAGTCCCCAGCCTCAAGCGTACCGGCAAGGCGGATGCAGACAAAGCAGACCTCCAGGCCAGGGCGGCCGCCCTGCGCCAGGAGCTGGACCCCTTCTACAGCCGCTACGGCGATTCACCAGACCCCGATGTCGTGCTCCGCTTCCGCCAATATCGCGACAGCGACTACCTCTTCGCACTCAACGACAAGCGCACGTTCGGCGGTTACGTCGGGCATCACGGCAAAGTGATGGAGAAGGGACTACCCAACTCGGCGGCCGTGTCGGTGCGGCGGAAGGCCGGCTTCGTCTACGACCTCGTGCGGCACCGAGCCGTTCCGGCGAAGGCCGAAGCCGACGGCCTCCGGTTCAACGTAAGCTTTGGCCCAGGCGATGGCGGTGTGTTCATGCTCACGAACCGGCAGTTCGCCGGCGTCCAGGTCAAGGCTCCCGGCCAGGCCAAGAGGGGCGGCTTGGTTGACGTGATCGTCTCCGTCGTAGACACCAAGGGCGCGGCTCTGGCGGCCGTTGTCCCCATCCAAGTCGAAATCCTCGACCCGCAGGGCCGCCCCGCGGAGTTCAGTGGCTACTACGGCGCGAAGGACGGCAAGGTCAGCCTCCGCATGAGCTTGGCCGCCAACGACGCGCCGGGAGCGTGGCTGATCAGGGCGACGGAGTTGGCGTCCGGTCTTAGCAGTCAGCACCCGCTCGTGGTCGTGCCATAGGGGGAAGCCGAGGTGGACCCCGTTGGGCGGCTCGGAGTCCCAGCACCTATCCCCGCGACGAGCACGGGCGCACGGTTAGCCCACCCTCGCTTGAGGGGTGGTAAGCGACGCTTCGTCGCGGGATGCGTGGCAAGCTGAGGCGCCTGTTGCAGCGCACGAGCGCAGCCCATTGCCTGGAGGAGAGCTCAATGCCCCGCTTGTCGCCGCCGGTCCCGCAACACACCCGCTCTGTCAGAGGAACGCCCGGGTTACCGTCCGGTGGCCCGCCTCGGGCGCAGTGCGCGCCGTGGCCTTCGTGCACAGCCATGCAGTTTCTGTGCCCATTCACTTCGGTCGGCTGTCTGGGCACCCTCGTGCCATGTTCTGGCACGTCCTCCTCCTGCTGCTGTCTACCCTTGCCCGGCCATCCAGCGGGGGTGGCCCGAGGGAGCGGTCATGACCTGCGCCCCACGGAGGGTCCCTGCCCTGTCGGTCCTTCCAGCGCTGATGTCGTCCGGGGCTTGGTGGCGGCGGCAGATGAGCGGGGGAGTTCCGCGGACGTCCGGAAGGCGCCGCCCCCCCCATGGCCCCCCTCTTGGGCGGCGCCACGACAGCCGGCATCGTGGGCTTCCTCGCGATGGGTGCGCGCAACTACCGCCGCGGCGGCAGCACTCCCAGCTTCACGCCGGGCACCTCACCCTGCGGGTAGCAGCCCATCCTCAGAAGCGGGCTCTCGGCAGGGGCACGAAGATCCAGCGTTGCCCAGTCCGCGAACGTGATGTCGGCCACAGAGCTGCCCTGCTCCAGGTTCAGCGCCTCGGTCACCTCGGCAAGCGTGGCGTAGCGCCTGTGGGGGTCCCACAGGCATCCCCATTGGTGCAGCGTCTGTCCGGGCTTCACCGCGTAGAGGTTGCCGGCGAAGGTGAGCTTCAGGTCCTCGAGCGTCATCCCCTCGGGTCCCTGCACCAGGCGGTCGAGGCTGCCATCTTGCGGAAGGTTGTTGGCGGTCGGGGCAGGCCTGCCGAGCACGGTCTCCCACAGCGCCCGCGGCCACAGCCGCCCATCCCCGGTGGCGATCCACGCGGCAGTCTGCGCGTCGCGGTTGTACGCCAGGACGTTGTTGCGGATGACGTTGTCGTGATTCCAGACGGAGTACTGCTTGTTCGCCGGGTCGCCGATGGTGTTCGTCGTGCGGAACTGCTCGCGGAGCTGGAAGCCTTCCTTGTTCCCGATCAGCAGATTGCGCTCCACGATGCAGTACGGTGAACTGGAAAGGGCGATGCCGCCGTTGGCGCCCCACGCCCCGAACCGGGGCGCCAGGCCGTTGCCGATGATCACGTTGTCGTGGGCGTGAAGGCCGTAGGAGATCTCGTAGAAGAGCCCGGCATCTTCGTTGTTGATGATCAGGCAGTTGCGGACCTCGCAGTCCTCGTTGCCGATGTCGAACCATAGCCCATTGCCGCGGTTGTCCCGGAAGATGGACTTCTCGATGACTGCCTTGCGACAGAGGACCAGCTTGTTCACCGCGCCCCAGCCCCGGTTCCAGTTCTTGGTGTTGTTGTTCTCGCACACGCACTCGGTCATCAGGAAGTCGTGGCCGAGGCCGACGTCGAAGCCCGTCCAGCCGTTGTGGCGGAAGACGCAGCGGCGGGCAGTGACGCCGGTTCCCACGAACACGGCGCCGGTCGAGTTCATGTGCTCGGCAACGCAGTCCTCCAGCAGGTTGTAGTCGCCCTCGAGGCTCACCGCGCCCATCTGCGCCTGGTTGGCAGCGAACCGGAAGCGGAGGCCCTTCACGTGCACGTAGCTCGCCTGGCAGACGAAGAGCTGCTGGCGAACCGAGGCCTCCACGACCGCACGCTGCTTGAGGATGTCCATGCCCGTGCGGTCCTGGATGTAAAGGCGCTTGCCGGCGAGGTCTACGTAGAAGGTGCCGCGACTCAGCTTGTCCCGCGACAGCACCTGCACCAGCGGGTAGTTGTCCACGTGGATCTGCTCGGCGCGGCCGATCATGAGGTGGTAGTCGTCGTCGGGGTGCGCGTGGCGCGTGCTCCAGCTCACGAACTCGTGCGGCCAGGACGTGCTGAAGACGTTCTCCTCACCCTCCTCGCGCTGCCACTCGGTGATCTGCTCGGCCCCGGTGACGACGACGTTGGCCATGGGCGCAGCCTCAAAGATAATTGGCTGGTCGGCAGTGCCGCTGGTCTCGACCCGCACGCACTCACGGTACACGCCGTCCTCGATCACCACCCGATCCCCGGGCTTCACCTGTGTGGCCGCTCGCGAGATGCTCTTGAAGGGCTGATCGGCAGTGCCCGGGTTCTCGTTACTGGCGGCGGGGTGCTGCTGGGCGACGTAGTAGACATTGGCCGCAGCGGCCGTCTGTGCCCACACAACCGCAGCGAAGGCCAGCGATGCCGTCAGGGCGGGTGTGCCGAGCAGAGCCCGCAGTGTACGACTGCGTCCCGTATCGCGCATGATCATCACGTCCGTCAGTGGCGTGCACCGAGCCGCCTGCGATTCGCCCCCGTTGCGCAGCAGCCCTGCGTGGGCGCGTTGCGGCACGCCATTCCTGCGCCGAGTTCCGCTGGCCTACCTTGCCCATGAGAGCGTGTTCAACCTCTCGCCTGGCCTGCAGGCGTGCCAGAGCCAGCACGGCGGCACCGAGTGGCACATGCTCATGGCCGCCTCCCTGATCGTCATCACCCCCCTCATCCTCCTGTTCTTCTTAACCCAGGGAACCCTCATCCGGGGCGTGAAGCTGACGGGACCTTCGCATCCTGAACTGGCTGGTACACTGTGCCGAGGCGGTCGTTGGCGTAGTCATCATTGACTACAAGCACGAGCACCGTACTGGACCCCACGAGCAGAGCCCTGACCCACAGGCGCCGGTCGCTCGTGCGGGTTAGTCCGCTTCCGGCGCCGCGGGCTCGTCGGAGGTCGCGCCCAAGGTGGCCGCTACGTCGTGTGACGGCGGACTGATGGAGGAGTCGCCGCCCCAGGCGTCAGGCACGAGGAGGGGCTTGGGCCACACTGGGACGCCAGGCTTCTCCCTCGCCAGTCGCCGCCGGCTTCTACGTCACCGGGGCGCGCGCCCAAGCCTGACCGCTATGCGCCGTTCCAGGCCATACTCGACAGCGGCCAGGTCAGGAACGGAGCCGCGCTCGCGAAGACGCTCGGATGCTCAAGGGCGTGGGTGACGAGAATGCTAGGGGCAACCAGCTATGGCTTGGTTCCGAGTGCCAGAACTTGATTGGCTCTGCCCTACGGTGTACAGTAGCTGCGCGCGGACCTCTTCGGGCAGGCCTGCGCTTGGGGGTGGGTTTGTGAACAAGCCATCGGCTCAGGTGGTCGGCAACGCTGGCCTCTTCTACGTTTGTTACGAGCTGTCGAAGCGCGGCTGGAATGCGCTTCCGACATCGCGCAACGCCCGAGGCGTTGACATTGTGCTGTACGATGAGACTGCTACGGTCTCCCACACGATCCAGGTCAAGTCGCTCAGCAAGCGCGACCCCGTTCCTCTTGGCTCCAGCCTCGACCACCTCGTTGCCGAGTTCCTGGTCGTCTGCCGGCGGGTCTTCGACGACAAGCCCGAGGTGTTCGTGGTGCGCACGTCCGAGCTTACCGACATCACGCACAGAGGCGAGAAGGAAGGCCGCCTCAGCTACTGGCTCGAGCCCAAGGGCTACGAACCCTTCCGCGACGCCTGGGACAAGATCGGCACTGGATACGACGGATGAACCCCACAGTCTCTCCGCGCTCCTCTCTCCCGGCACAGCTCTCCCAGCGTTGTAGGTGTGTGAGATGACAGCCGCCCCCGTCGCCCAAGATGCCCTGCTGGACATTGTGTCGGACGTTCTCCATCGGCACGCTCGGCTGGCCCGACAGGCGATGAGGCTACGGGCCAAGTTCGAGGGCTGGCTCAAGTGGGAGATCGTCGAGTCGATCCTGGCTTCGGGCGAACGTGGCCCGTGGGGTCCGGTCGCCGTGGAGCGCAGGCTGCAGGGAGAGGAAGGCGCGAAGGCTGTCGATCTCGTCCTCACCTACGAGGGAACCGAGTGCTACGTCGAACTCAAGACAGCGAACACCAACTGGCGATGCTCAGACTGCGAGAACCTCACGAGGCCCATCACCATGAACGTCGATGGGGTAATCGCTGACGTGCGAAGCCTGCAAGACGTCGTTCCCCCCGAGACAGCAATCGGGCTCGCGGCCTTCACGCTCTTCCCCGTTCCGATTCCGCACGCCACTGAGTTCGGACAGTTGGAAGACAACTGGGACTCGACCAAGGTCGGCGGACACGTCAGCCGTATTCTTCGCGAGGCCTGGCTCACCCGGGATGACCTGCGCTACCGTGAGATCGACGTGGGGCTGGAGACGTGCCGCATCCTCGCCTTCTGTGTGCGCGTGTAGCCCGTGGCTGGACTGCGCCGCCGCGTGGGCGCCACTTCGCGGGCCGGGTCCACCGAACGGCGCTTGGTTGCCGTCCGCCGCCTTGGTCCCGGGGCGCGCCAGAGCAAATCCATTGGTGTCGAGCGCGAATGGGCCGTCGGCGGAGCGGGATCCAGCCCCAACGAGGGTCGGGGGAGTGCACTAGAGGTAGGGGCGGCGCCGGGGATACGCAAAGGGGGACTGCCGGTGGTTCCTGAAAGCACGGTACTGATCCTCACGCTGACGTCAAAGACGCAGGTGCGCGGGGGCGACGGCGCCTACCTGGCTGAGAACGGGATGGCCTTGAGACTGCACAAGCACGGAGACCAGTTGATGCGAGCGCGCGAGCGCATCTGGGAATCGATGACCCAAGCCGACGAGCGGTGGTGCGGTGCCACGATCGCCGAACTCGCCGAGAACGATTGCCTCCGGAAGGGAGAGGACTTCGGCGGACATGACCAGGGCGCCCTCTATCGGCCAGCCGTGGACAGGTACGAAGGCCGCTTCTACACGGCCTTGGGGCCGACGGGGCGAGAGCTCTTACGCACACCCAGGCACCACCTGCTTCTGCTCTCGCACGTCTACGGGCTGGTCTGGCCGACCGAGTGCATCCAGCTCCACAGTTGCCCGATACGCGACGAGTTGGGCGTCCGCGTGCCCTGGGTTTACGACATCTGGCGCGCCGACAATCTGCTGACCTCCCTGCTCAGGCACTACATCCAGGCCTACGGGATCCGCCTCCTTCTCGACCTCACGGCTGACCCTGACTTCCGTTACCTGGTTCGCTTGGACAAGCTGAGTCAGAAGAAGGGCCTGGAGATACGGAGAGGCTGGGGCACACGCTCTGCGGGGGTTGATTCGCTGCCGGCGTTCGGGCACCTGACACGGGCACTCCTGAGCATGCCCGACGACGAACTGCGCAGGATCCCGCCAGGCCGCGGGGAGGACGGGGTGTGCGAAGAGGTGCTTCTCATGCTTCTAGCAGAGGAGCCCCCGCCGCAAGTCCTCCTCCGCCCACAATGGGACACGCGGGACCTACGCGACCATATCCGGCGCGCCAGAGACGGCGTGATCCGTCTTGTCAACCTGCTCGACGGTCGCTCCTCTAGGTGGGACGATCGCGGACTGTGCGCGCGGATCCAAGCGGTGGAGGCGCGAGGCGACATCACGCCGGATGAAGCCCGCTGCATGCGTGAGCTGCTGGACCTCCGCAACCTCGTGGACCACGAGGGCTACCGCGACGGGGAGCACGCGGCTCGCCCTTACCGCGAGGGCTGCAGGGTCCTCGTCAACCTTGCCAGGCGCAAGGACCTTGGCGAGATCGACGAGTTGAGCCCGGGACAGAGTTCCGAGTGAGCCGCCGCGGACCGTCGGCCTTGACATACCGCTTCCCCCTCCTGAGCCTTCGCGCCAACGGCAGGCGGGCGACGGACACCGGAGCACACAGAGGAGGCCTCGCGAACGGCCGCAGCGCGGTCGCGGCAGTTGGGCACGTAGAGGCAACCCGAGGAACGGTACGGAAGTGATGGCTCTCCAGGTCGGATTCCGACTCCCTCGCTGTACCAAATGCCGTCGAGGGGGTGTCTGGCGACCGCCCTGCGCAGATCGGCTAGGCTGACGTGAAGGTAGGTAGTCGTGGTGTCGAGACGCGTGTGCCCTAGTGCCTTGTTAGGCGTGATCGTATAGGTTACACTATGCTGGTGTTCACCACACAGTACGCAGCCTACATCGCAGCGGAGGTCGAAGCCAATGCCCCGGAAACATGTGGTCGAGCTGACGGACGAACAACGCCAGACATGTCTGGAGATGGTCGGCGCGGGAAGCGCCCCAGCGCGGAGCATCAGGCATGCCCAGATTCTCCTGAAGGCCGACTCGAGTGCCGAAGGACCTCGTTGGACCGACAGCGCCATCAGCGAGGCCCTGGGTGTCACGACCGTGACGGTGGCCCACGTTCGCAAGGCCATGGTTACCGAAGGCCTGGAGGCCGCTCTGTCTCATTACCGCGGCCCGCGACGGGAGTATCGGTGCAAGTTGGACGGTCACCAGGAAGCCCATCTGCTGGCTTTGGCCCAGAGCGCGCCCCCGGAGGGGCACACCCAATGGAGCCTGCGGTTGCTGGCCAACCGCATGGTGGAGTTGAGGTACGTGGACACGCTGTCGTACCAGACCGTGCGGAGCGTCTTGAAAAAAAGACCTGCAGCCCTGGCGCCGCCTGCGCTGGTGTATCCCGCCGCGGGAGAACGCCGAGTTCGTGAGTCGCATAGAAGATGTGCTGGATGTGTACTGCCGTCCCTACGACCCGCGCTACCCGGTGGTCTGCCTGGACGAGTCGCCGAAGCCCTTGCGGGAAGATGTCCGCCCGCCCTTGCCGGTCGAGCCGGGCAAACCGGAGCGGATCGACGACCACTACCAGCGGCAGGGAACGGCCAATCTGTTCTTGGCCTGCGAGCCGCTGCGAGGTTGGCGCGAGATCAAGGTGACCTCGCGGCGCACCAAACTCGACTGGGCGTCGTTTGTCCGTGAACTGGTGGACGTCCACTATCCCAATGCGGTTCGCATCGTGTTGGTGCTGGACAACCTGAACACGCACCGCCCGGCCTCACTGTACGAGGCGTTCCAGCCCGCCGAAGCGAAACGGATCTGGGACCGCCTGGAACTGCACTACACACCGAAACACGGCAGTTGGCTCAACATCGCCGAATGCGAGTTCAGCGTGCTCAGTCGCCAATGCACCAACCGCCGCCTCCCCGACCAGGAGGCTCTGGCAGCCGCCGTAGCGGCTTGGCAAGCCGAGCGCAACCATAACGCGGCGACCGTCGACTGGCGCTTTACAACCGACGACGCCCGTATCCGACTCAAGCACCTGTACCCAAAGCTTGACGGATAACGAGGCACTAGCCTCTCGCCTCGCGTGAGTCGAGGGCGCTTCCCGAGCTGGCGCTGGAGGATGAGCACCTGCTGCCGGAGCGCGAGGATCTCACGATCCCTGTCATCGACGATCAACCGACTCATTAGCGCGGAGAGGGGAGACAACAGCAGGAGGAGAGTGTGCCAGAACATGATAGGAGGATCATCCGGCGACTGATCGAAGTCAAGGGGAAGAAAGCCCAGCAGTCAGGGCTTCTGGAGCCTGACAGATTGGTTTCGGGACCCAACGGGTCTTTGCGATGCACACCTCGCCTATCCGGCGGCAGAGGGTACTGGGTCCTTGCGCAGCTCGGAAGTGACGGGCCAGGACGGTCGATCCTCGCTCTGGTAGACGCCGATCTCGTGGAAGGGGATCTGGCGGAAGCCGAGCTTGAGGGCCGGGGAGTCCGGCCGCAGCTCGAAGTCCCCGGGAGGCGGGGTCACGAAAAGAGGGTCGGTGTCTATCAGGTTGTCCTCGAACTTCACGAAGGGCACTGCCGCGGGCTCGGCCCAGCCCCAGGGGCCGCCCCAGCAGATGCTACGCGCCACCACGTTGCCCTTGGGGGCGAGCGGCTCGTCCTCGAGGATGTTGAGCAGCTCGGGATACTTGGTCGACCAGGGCGGCTGCTTGTAGTTCAGGTCGAACAGCTCCTGGGTAGCGAAGGTGCCCACGCCCTTCGCCCAGCCGAGCCCCCGCGCGTCGATGCTGAACGCCCGGCCGCAGTTGACGAACATGTTGTTCGTCATCGCGTTGTCGCGACCACCGCCGATCAGGATCGCGTTGGCCACGTCGTAGAAGATGTTGCCGGAGATGTCGGCCGAGGAGAAGCAGTCGTCCAGGTAGACGCCCTGGCAGCCTCTGCCCTCGAAGCCGTGGAGGTTGTGCAGGTAGTTGAAGCGGATCTTGTGTCCGCGCATCGACCACGTCTCATCGGGCGGGGAGGTGTAGACCGCACCGGCATCGTTCGACTGGTAGACTGAGCTGTGGATCTCGTTGTACTCGATGGTCTGGTCGTTACCGCTGAAGCCGATCGCGACATGGGGAACGTTGTCGATGAGGTTGTGGGTCACGCGGTTGCCGACGCCGAAGACGGCGACGCCCTGCTGGTACACCGGATCCCAGCGCGCGGTGTGGTGGATGTGGTTGTTGTCGGCATAGTGGCCGGCCGGAGTGAGGGTCTTGCGGTCGCCGCCCTCGAGGTGCACCCCTCCCTGACCGGTCCCGTAGACGTCGCAGCCGCTGACGCCGTGGCCAGCGCCTCCGTAGACCTTCACCCCCCAGTTGCCCATGTTGCGGATCGTGCAGGCGACGACCTGCACGTTCCAGCCGCCCTTGACGACGATCGCGCTGCCCCGGCCGGCCTCGATCAGCAGACCACGGAACGATACGTGAGAGACGTCGTTGAGCCGGAGGAGATCGCGGACGACTGAGACGACGACCTTGCCCGACGACAGGGGAGCCGGGGGCCAGAAGTAGAGGATAGAGGTGTCACGGTCCAGGTACCACTCCCCCGGGCTGTCGAGTTCGGAGAGTACGTTCTCAGCGTAGAACCACTGGCCCTTGCGCAGGCCGTAGGACCGCCCGGGCTGCGCGGCGAGGCTGATCGTTTTGGCAGCGGGGTCCACTGTTCGGAGGCGGATCCGCTCATCGGCCCAGTCCCATACCCAGAAGCCGTGGAGCCAGACGTCCTTCTCACTGACCCACCGTGCGGGTCGCGGATCGTCACAGACGAAGCGGCCTTCGGGCGTACCGGCCTGGCCCGACTGCACGACCCCGTTGGCATCGAGCACGTCCGCGATGCGCATGTACCCCGAGTTGGGGTACCGAGCCAGGGTCATCGGCTGGTCCTGAAAGAAGACCTCCAGCCCCGGGTCGGACTGGTAGACCCTCGGTTCGTTGATGCCCTGGAGATCGGTGATGCCGAGGGCCTCCAGATCGGCCTGGAAGACCTTGCCGCGGGCCGAAGGGTCGAGCCGCTGGAGGATCGCGGGGTCTGTGACGGCCTTCCAGCCGGAGACCGTCTGGCCGCCCACAACGCGAACCTGAGCGCCCTTGCGGGCGCGATACTCGATCGGACAGGTCTCAGTGCCCGAGTCCTCGGCCGTGAACTCGAGAGGCCGGTCCAGTTGGTAGATGCCGCCAGCGATCTCGACCGTGACGGGACCCGGCCTCAGCTTCGATCTGTCGAGTTTGCGGACCCCATCGCGGGCGCGTTCGATAGTGGCGAACGGCCGCGCGAGCGTGCCGGGGTTGCTGTCTTTGCCATTCGGAGCCAGGAAGAACGTGACCCTCGTCTGCGCGGACCAAGCCGAGCAGCAGACCAGCAGGGAGAGAAGGCACGTCACTGCTGTCAGGTCCATGGTTGACCTCCATGTGTCCGGCCATCCTCGGCCAGACGGACTGTCAGCCTCGGGTGAGCTTGCAGGCGATGTCTGCCGTGAAGTCCGGGATCGGAAGTGATAGCGCGCCGCCGCGATGGGCCAGCTCCGCCCGAGCACCGACCTTCCCCGTATGCGTGTCCCACCATTCGGCGGTGTAGCGCCCGGCCTGCAGCCCCTCAAGCTCGATTTGCTTTCGGTGCGTCACGGGCGGCCGCTGGCCCTCGATGCCCACGCGCCACCAGGTCGCCTGGGGGTCGGCGACCCAGAGGTAGGCCCGATCAGGGCCGAGCAGACCGACACACCTTGGGTCATCACCGGGGCCGACGCGCTTCAGCGGGGTAAGCGGGACGGTGTTGAGCGGGATGTCGGCCACGAAATCGGCCAGCGGCCGGTAGAGCCGGTACACATCCATGCGGTCGAGCTCGTCCCACCACCAGGGCATCGCGGACCCTGCGAGCCCCGAGAGTGCGGAGGCCCACAGGGCGTTGTGCAGGTGGACGAGGTCGGCATCCTTCGCCATGTAGGGGCTGACGCCCCAGCGCTCGTCGGCGAGTCCGAACTCGGCCAGGAATACCGGCTTCCTGGGCTGCGAGGCCAGTGCGTCGTGGGTGCAGCGAAGGACGGATGCGACCTCGTCTTGCCAGGGCTCGCCCTCCACAGGGCGTATGTAGTGGTGGATGTTGATTGTGTCGAGCTTCGGGTGGACCCAGTCGCGGGGATTCGGCCCCCAGGCGCTGGTAGCTCGGGGGTGGCGGTGGATGTCGGTCGCCTCCAGATACGCACCGAGCTCGGCGTAGAAGCGGTCGGTCGGCGAGTTCGGGTCTGTCTCGTTGTAGTACTCCCAGACCGCGATGCTGGTCGAGTAACCCCAGCGGGCGACGGCGTAGCGGAGGAGCTGCTGGGCATCCCGGATGCCGGCTTCGTAGTCCGGTCCCTCGCCGCCGCGGCGCAGGGCCGGATGCACGCTCCAGTAGGCGTCGCGGTGCAGCAGGACGACCTGCAGGTAGATCCCGAGCCGCTCAGCCGCGTCGACGACCTGGTCCAGCATGAACGCGTCGACCTGGTGCGGCTGCCCGAGCGCCGGCCGGTTCGGGTCGGCCTCCCAGAGAAGCTCGGGACCGCCAACGGACTCCCGCAGGGAGATGCCCCGGACCCAGACGGTGCCCTGACCCTCCTGTCTCAGTACCAGGCGCTCCAACCACCACTGACCGGCGGCAGTGGCGAACTCGGCCTCGAACGGCGTCGCCTCGCCCCCTGAGATGGCTTCCCCCAGGGGTCGCCCGTCTAGTTCCACGATGAGTCTCGCGTCGCCGGCTGTGCGCGCCTCGAGCTTGAGCACGTACTCGGTCTCGGGCCGGAGTGCTACGGCGTGTGAGGGGGAGATGTCTACCACATCGCCCGCGGCGCCCAAGCGGACGCAGAGGCGGGGGGAGTCGAAGCCCCAACCGCCGGGCTCGGGCGCGAGCGGAGGGTCCCACTGCCACGAGCGGCCGAAGGCGCTCGTCCGGCCCTCAAGAGACATGCCCCAGTCGGCGCAGCATGCCCAGACCCGGACGAAGTTGCCGCCTGCTGCGCCCAGCTTCCCCAGAAGCGCCTCCTGCTGGTCGAGGTCCTTCACGAAGGCGATGTTCTCGCCGAGCGCGAGGAACGGCGTGCCATCGGTGAACTCGAGGTAGGCCGGTTGCCGCTCCGAGACCCGCAGGAAGCCGTGGGATTCGGAGGCCACACACTCGAAGCCGGCGTCATCCGAACGCAGTTCGCGGCCCGGGGTCCGGCAGATCGCCTGGCAACTGTACGTGCCAACCTCGCTCGGGGCGAAGCGGGCGCACCATCTTGCCTCGCCAACCGGGCAGAGCCAGTTCCTCATCGGGCCCTGCCCATCGACGCGGCGGCGCTCGAAGGGCTGGTAGCTGAAGGCAGGTAGCGTGAGCGGCGCGCCGCCCGGGGTCCTGATCTCGAGGTGAACGTCGATGTCGTGGGGATCGTAGGGGTTGCCCGGGAGGCCAGGGACGTCGATCTCGAAGTCGGCGCGCCCATAGCGGCCCACGGCCGCCGGCGGGGTTCGCAGGGCGATCGCCGGTTGGGCCGGGGCCACAGCCGCAGCCAGAACTGCGATGGCGCATGGTACCATGTCAGCTTGTGGCTCCCACGAGTGGATCTGCACCTGGTTCGGTCGGCTGGACCCCTCAGGGCCGAGCTGACAAGGTCAGGGTCGGTCGCCCACTTGCCGCCGTCGGCCAAGACAGCCGGTCGGTCTGTCCAGGCCAACCCAGCTGCAGGTCACAGCCCTGGAGTGTGTCGGCGAGCTTCACTTCCGGGGCATCCACACCCCCCGGAAGCGGCAGCAGGGCGGCGATGAAGCGCGGGTTCCTGGCACGCACAGTGCAGCGGAGACGCCGGTGGCCGTCGTAGCCGTCGATGCTCAACGCCAGGGGCCCTGCGGCGTGCAGGACCAGCCGCAAGCTGGCAGGCGCCTCGGCCCCCTCGAGCCGCACGACTCGCATCGGCGGGGTCACCTGTCCCTCCTCGGCCTCCAGCAGCACCCCGCCGGCCTGCTCACCAAACGGGGGCTGGGCGGCGGCATCCTTGGTGACGAACACGCTGTCCACCTGCGCGCCGGGCTCGCGGGTCAGGAAGCGGAGGGCGTGCTCGCAGGCCTCGAGCGGGAAGATGACTTCCCTCTGCGCCACGCCCGCCGTTACCCTTCCCCACACCCAGGAAAGGGCGCCCGGCATATGCCAATCCACCTTCTCCTGGCCGTCCATCTGCACGAAGAAGGAGTCGGACTTGGGGATCTCGGGGCCTGAGGCTCGCACGCGCGCCCAGATCGCGTAGTTCCCGCCCGCCTGCACGCCGAACGTCCACGCGCACTGGCCCTGGGCGACCGCATCGGCGGGAGTCTCCACGAACCCGGAGCCGCTCACCGAAGCGGGACGCAGGAGGGCGCCATCCGGAAGCAGCGCAATGTCCATGTCCTCGGGTGTGTGCATCAGCCACGTGTACTCATGCTCGTGGTCATCCTTCTCGAAGTCATCGGCAATCAGGGCATAGGCGGGCAGCCCGGCAGAGGGTCTGACGAAGAAGGCGTGGCGAAGCGCCCGCCGGAGGTGAGCCCCGTCCTCGCCTCGGTGGTTGCGGTTGTACGCCTCGGTGCAGTCGGCCAGGGCATACCCGAACTCAGCACGGTCCTCGAAGGCCACGATGGCGCCATTCGTCCCGAGCCCGGCGCCGGACAGCGCCTGCCCCTTTCCGTCCACCAGGATGCAGTTGTGGGCGACCGTCTGCGCGCGGCCCTCGGGGAGCTGGTTGTTGCCGTAGCCGGAGTCAATGGCCCAGCGGCTGCCGAGACCATACAGGGTGAAGTGGCCCTTGTCGCCTTGGTTGTGGGTGCCGGGGTAGAAACGGCCGGCCTCGAGGCTGAACATCACATCGGACTTCTCCCAGCCGGTCCGGAACACGCACAGCCCGCGTTCGGCGAAGTTGAGAGCGAGAGGTACGCCGGCCTGGACCGGGTCGACCGGCCGGAGGTCAGTGTGCCAGATGATGCGCAGGGGCGTGTCGCCTGAGCCGCAGCGGTCCCACAGCCACCGTGCCAGTCCGCTCTGGTGGGCGGCGGCCAGCCGCAGCATGGCGGGATCGCCCAGGCCCCCGTAGTCGGCGTCGTTGCGGGCATCGAACACGTCCTCGCCCGGAAGCAGGGACAGCGCGTAGAACGTCGGGACCTGGCGCAGGTTCGGGTGATCGAACAGGTCAGGCCCGCCCGAGCGCTGGAGGGCATCCGCGAACAGCACCGCATTCGACAAGCCGTAGACCCCGTAGAGTGTGCCCTCCGCGTACGCCCCCTGCGCGTCGAAGCCGCAGTTGAACCACGTCCGGATGAGGTCGGTGCAGTCCCGGACCCAGGCCGGGGCCTCCTCGGGGTAGGCCTCCTGCAGGTTCAGCGCCAGACAGCCGGCGGCCCCGACCGCGACACCCACGAAGTTGTGGTTGGGCACCCACCACGCCTTCCCGCTCTTCGCCTCCGCGAGGATGTTCCGGACGTATCCGGCGCTGACTTCCTGCACCAGCCGCTGCTGCTCCGGCGTCATGCACTCCGCCAGCCAGTCGTACCCGAGGGCGAGGGCCCGCATGATATCGCCGAGCGCCCCGGCGAACCCCGGAGCCACTCGCGGGTCCGTGACCGGCAGCTTGAGGGCCGCGGCCTCGAGCAGAGCTACCCCTTGGCGAGCGAAGCGCTCATCGCCGGTGAGCTGGTAAGCGAACCCGAGGGCCTCCAGCCACGCCGTCAGGCGTCGGCCGAAGGTGTGCCCGAGGACCACCAGACGCACCTCGCCGGCCGGCATCGCGTCTACCCCGGCCGGAGCGGCGAACTCGCCGGAAGCCGGGTCGCAGTAGGCGTTCGCGCGCGCCAGGATGCGCTGCCAGACCTGGTCGCACGGGGGCGCAGCGACCCGCGCCTGGAGAGCGGGGATGTCCGCCTTCGTGGAGACCAGCCTGGGGGTCACGGCCGGCGCTCGCTGTCCGCAACAGGCAAGGAGCAGGCACGGGATCATTGGGCAGTTGCCTCCGTGGTCACTTCGACGCACGCCTGACTGCGGCCTGCCCCACGAGGGGGCCGGCAGGCCCATGGCGAAGCGAACTCACATCACGCGGACGGATGCGCGCCCGGTTGGGCGCGGAGGAGTGCTTGCCATCGCTAGTGGTCATTCACGGAAGTATCGCTATATATGGGGTGCCTGCGAAGGGCCCCGGCTTGGTCCGTGGCATGAGCGTCTCGCTCATGAAGAACCGCCCTTTCATCGGCGAGACGCCGAGGCCACGACATGGCGATACTTCCCTGAAGCATCACCAGGGCGCTCCGCGGCCGACGAGGCCGCATGTACTTCGGCTTCTCATGGTATGAAAGCGGACACCGGTTCCCCGAATGGCGCACCAAGAAGAAGCTCATCGAGGGGTTCGACGGCGGCCTGCGTCAGGCCGGGCTGGATTGCGTGGACCTCTGGCGCGTGTCCGCGTTCATGCACGAACCCCAGGCTGGCCAGGACATGGAGGCCGTGATGCACGCCTTCGAAGTCCTGCGCCAGCGGGCGGCAAGGCGGGGTTCTTGGGCGTGTCCTACCATCACGACGAGTCCATGGAGCACGCCATCGAGACGTGGCCCGAGATCGCCGTCACCCTCTTCCCCTACACCACCGCCAGCAAGCAACTCCCGCGACGAGTCGGAGGTAGCGGCGCTGCCCCGCTCTGGCTATGTTCGTCGCTCGTAGCACACGAGGAGGGCTGCGGGACAGAGAGATGTGCTGAGCGAGAGTCCCTGGGCCATGAGGTCCTCGCCGGTCATCTCCCTCGAGCGCGGGGCGTCGAGGTCGGTCACCGTGTAGCGCGACCGCCGGTCGAGGCCGCGCAGCTTCACACAGATGGACTCCGTAGGGCATTCCGCTCGTCGGAAGGCCTGCACGACGCCCTCACCCGCCTCGGGCAGGTCAAACTGCCAGGCGCTCCAGCCATCATTCCCCACGCTGTAGGGCGTCAGCGGCCAGAAGTCTCCCCAGTAGCACCGCACGATCTTCCTCCACTCCTCCAGGCGGCGCGGGAGGTCGCGCAGGTGGCCCTGAACCTGGAGGTCCAGGCACGCCCCCACTACGTGCGCCATCCGGCTGCGACACAGGTAGGGGTCATCGCTCGCGCCCCAGGTTGCGGCGAAGTACGGAAGCCACAGGGAGATGCCGTACGTCTCTCCTTGCACTCCGACGGGGTCGGCGGCATAGTCGCTCTTGGTGTAGGGAACGCCCCGGCGCATGCTCTCGAGGTCGTTGCGTCGGCCCCCGCTCGCGCAGTTGTCGTACAGCACGTCCGGGTGGCGGCGCAGTAACTCGTCCCAGTAGGCCAGCAGGCCCATGACGTAGCGGATCTCCGTGATGCCCTGGCGGTCCTCGGCGTCCTGAGCGCGCCAGTAGGGCAGCGGGTCCATGTTGAAGTCCTGGCGGTAGATGTCGATGCCCTCCTTCGTGAGCAGGCGGTCGACATGATCCACCAGCCACTCCCAGGCCGCCGGGTTGCCGAGGTTCAGCAGGCCCTCGCCGTCGCCCCAGAGGACCCACTCCGGGTGCTCGGTCGCGAGCCACGTGCCCCTTCGCACGCGCTCCGGCTCGAACCACAGGATGCTCCGGATGCCCCGCGCGTGGAGGTAGTCGGTGACCGGGCGCAGGCCATTGGGGAAGCGGACCGGATCGGGCTCCCAGGTGCCGGTGCAGGTCCAGTCGCCATTGCAGGGATACCAGCCCGCATCCATCCACCAGAAGTCGGGTTTGACCCCGCGTTCGAGGTAGGCGTCGACGTAGCGCTTCTGGTTCTCCTCGGTGGCCCCGACCATCATGTTGGTGCCGACTTCGCTCGTTCCGCACCACTGTGTCGGCGGCAGCTTGCCTCCCGGCCGACGTAGGTTGTGGGCGATGAACCATCGCCGCCACACATTCTGCGCGCGGAGCCAGTCGCCGCCCTGCCAGAACTGCAGCGCAACGAGGGGCGTGCGGACCTCCTCGCCCGGGTGCAGGCGGAAGTGGGTCAGCTCCTGCCCGGCCACGACGCGCACGCTGCCGGGGCCGTCGCGCAGGAAGCGCGCCGCCCACTGCCCGGGCCAGCCGAGCGCGATGGTCGCCCCCTGCCCGCCCCAGTCCAGGTTGAAGTAGCAGAGGTCGCTGTTCGTCGGTCGGCCGCCGGCGGCGCTGATGCGCTTGTCCGTGCCCGGCTCCAGGAGCGTCTCCAGCGGTTGGTAGTCGTTGACTTGGCAGAGGCTGCCAACGTTGTGGTGGAGGACGAACTTGCCGGCCTGCGGGCCGAACCGCGTGTCGAGGGCTTGTATGTCCTCCAGGATGGGCGTATCCGCGCGGCTTGTGTTCCGGAGGTAGACGGTCCACTCGACCGTCGGGAAGTCGGCATACTCCACCATCACGCAACTGAGCATGAGGCCTGTCTTCGGATCCCCGTACTCCTGGACGCGCAACGTTCGCCGGTCGCCGAGCTTGCTGCGAGTCTCAACGAACTCCCAGGCGCCGAGCAGCTCAGCGGAAGGCCGTCCGTCGTAGGTGAACGAGAACGGCGGCCCTGCGGCTCGCGGTGACCGGGCGGGGCGGAAGCTGTCCGCCGCCCACCGGCGCGCGCGGTTGATCTCGCGAGCAGTGGGCTTCGCAGCCCACGCCAGGGAGGTCAGTGCCAGAAGCAGAAGCGCGGCGAAGCAGCCAGCGCTCAGGTCACGGAGCATGACGGACCCTCCGGCATGGCAAGGTGGCCAGTCTCGCCCACCTCATGCTCCCGCCCGCAGACCCCCGTACCCCCTCCGTAACGCGGGGTGGTTCCTCCTTGACCACCTCCCATACCTCCGCTCCCGTGTTGCCCGACACACGGACATGGGGCGGCTCGGCGACTCCCGGCAGGACTTCGAGCGTCGCCGGTGAACCACACCGGTGATCCGGCACACGGTAGCCGTGTGACTGGCTGGCCCCGGGCGGCCGGGTCGGGGGCCGACGCAGTTCGCGGGAGGCTTCCAGGTGCACACCATGCTCGCCAAGCGTCATGCGCTGATCGCAGCCCTGCTCGTCCTCGTGGCGGCCGGAGGCGGGACCGCAGTGGGAGCACCCGCGGCCGACCTCGCCGCTCAAGCCGGCCAGCCCGCGGACATCGCGGCGAGCGCGTACCTCTACCGCGCCGACCGCGCGGCGAGCGAGACCCCACCTGAGGGCTGGATTCTGCTGATGCAGTACGCCGGTCTGCCCTTCGACAGGCCGGTGGACACTTCAGCGCCGGCGATCGGGCGTGCTCTATGTGGGCTGCTGTGGGAGGAGGTGAGGCCGCTACGCCGCCTCGAGCTGTCATGGCCGGCAGATGCCGAGAACAAGCCGTCTGCGGACGACTTGGTCGTAACCTACTTCGACGGGACGGACGAGACCGCCCACACGTGGTGGAACCCGCGCACCGCCAGGGAGTTGGGCCCGCCTGAGATCTCGGCGGACGGGCGGACGTACTCCTACGCCGTCCCGGTTGACACCTGGGGGGTAGTGGTCGCGGCGCGGGGCGACACTCTGGCCGCGGCCTACACGGCCCCCGCAGTTCGCGCCCTCGTGCCGGAAGTGTGGAAACAGATGGAGGTGGAGGTTGAGTGGGGGTTCGAGGCACCTCGCGCTGACCTGCCCTATGGCGGACGCGTGGAGGCTTACGACGGGGTCATCGAGGGGGTCCGGGCCCTGACCGGCGACAGCACGACGGCAGCCACCGGCGCGGACACCTGGCGGTCGCCCGGCAAGGGCGGCTCGCGGCGCGGCGTGCGGTTCCGCGTGCTGTACATGGGGACCTCGGCATGGCGCCGCGTGTGGCCCTACGCGGCCCAACGGGAGGACGTGGCGCGCACGATCGTGACGGTGTGGACGGAGTCGGGCAGCTTCTCCTTCTTGGCGGCCGACCTGGAGCACGGACCGATCCTGGCGCCCGAGTATGGGTTCTTCGTGCGCGCGACCGATCTGCGCCAGGCCGAACCTGCGGCGCTTGAACCGGCGGAGGTGTGGCCGCCGACGGACTTGCTGGACACGCGGATGGACGAGATCCCTGGTGTGCCGCTGGTGCGCGGCTGGGCCACCAGCACGATCCCCTGGTTCGGCGCCAACCCAACGGACCAGTGGGGCAGCTCCGGCTCACTCACCATACCGGCACGGTGCGTGGCCATGCATCCCTTGCCTGACCGCGACGTAGCGGCCAGTTGGCGCAGCCCCATCGAGGGGCGGGTGAGCGTCACGGGCACGGCCACTATGGGGGATGCCGTCGGGGGCAACGGCATTGAGTGGCGTGTAGTGCGCGAGGACCAAACGGGGCGTCACGAACTGGCACGGGGCACGCTCGACGCCGGGGGCTCGCAAGCCATACCTCCGGCGGCCGACTCCGGAGAGCTGGCAGAGGTGCCGGTGAAGGTCGGCGACACGATTTGCCTGGTGGTGGGGGCACGAGCAGGCAACCATGTCTGCGACACAACGATCGTCGATCTGGTCATCACCGAGGTCGGCGGCACCGGGCAGAGCTGGGGGCTGACCAAGGACGTGGTGGACAACATCCATGCGGGCAATCCGCACCCGGACGCGGCGGGGCGCCCCGACGTGTGGTGCTTCTACTCGCCGGCCGCCGAGCCACCTCCGTCCCAGCCGCCGTTCCCGCTGGCATCGCAGGCCACCAGTGCCCGCGAGTTCCTCCGGGAGCTCGCCGGCAGGCACTTGGCGACCATCCGCGGCCGCACTCAGGCGCACGCCGAGCAGACGTGGGAGGGCGCCGTCGAGGCGATGCAGGGGACAGACCTCCCTCCGCCTCCCGACCCGGAGTTGGAGCCCACGATGCAGGTGGAGGTGCCGAGCGACCGGCTCACCGCGCAGTGGAGGCTGGGGGCCTGGCACATCCTGCGGCGGTCAATGCGCGACGAGACGGGGCGTTGGCGCTTCAACGACTACCCCTTCGGCATCCTGGCCTCGGAGACATACCTGATCCTGCGGGCCTTGGACCTGCAGGGCATGCACCAGGAGGCTGCGGACGGGCTGGATCAGTGGCTCAGTCTGCCGTTGGAGCCGACCGTGGTGCCGGGGCAGGGGGGATACCACCCGCTCTCGCGGCCCGACCGTCCGTTGGGGCACTTCTCAGACGGAAAGGGCTGCCTCACCCTGGCCCAGGGCCCGGAGGGCGTGGGTGGGCATATGGACGGCGTGCATGCCATGGGGCCGGGAGCCATCATGTTCGCCCTGACGGAGCACTACCGGCTCACGGGCGACACGGCGTGGCTCAGGGCCGCCGCACCGCGCATGGTGGCCAACGCCGAGTGGATCCTGCGCCAACGCAGACTGCTCTCGGAGGTCCTCCCGGGTGGGCAGCGTCTCTGGAGTCGGGGTCTGCAGCCGGCGCACGTCGTCACACCCGACAGCATGTGCATGCACATGCAGTTCTACGAGTCCGAGGCCTACTACTGGCTGGGCGTGAAGCGCATGGCGGAAGTCCTGGCCGATGTCGACCCCGGCGAGAGCGCGCGACTGGCCGCCGAAGCCGAGGCCTACCGCAAGGACCTGGTGGCGTCCATCGACCGATCCATTGCCTTGACCCCGGTAGTGGCCGTGCGGGATGGCACGTATCACTCGTTCATCCCGTTCGCGCCGTATGTGCGGGGGTTCGCCTCGGGGGCCTGGGGCTGGCGGCGCTGCCAAGGGCATGTTGGCGCTTTGTACTGGGACACGGTGCAATCCGCCGACCCGCTGATCAGCCCCGCTGGGCTGCTGTCGCCTGGCGACCCGCGCGTCCAGGGGCACCTTGACGTGCTCGAGGACCGGCTGCTGCTCGAGAACCCCAAGCTACGGGATCGGACGCCGGGGTACGACCCTGAGAAGCATTGGTTCTCGCACGCGAGTTGGCAGTACCAGTGCGGGTTGGAGCGGCATGCGAACATCCACCTCGCCGCGGACGACATCCCGTGCTTCCTGCGGTCGTGGCTCAACCAGTATGCCGTGGACATCATGCCCGGCGAGTACACGTTTCGGGAGCACACGACCGGCGGGCCACCGGACAAGATCTTCGAGGAGTCGGCCTTCCTGGAGCGCTTCCGGATGATGCTGGCCATGGAGGAGGGTGACGTGCTGTGGCTGGCCCGCGCCACCCCACGCCCGTGGCTGGCACAGGGCGAGAGGATCGCCGTCCGGAAGGCCCCCACGCACTTCGGGTTCGTGGACTACGAGATCGTCTCAGACGTGGACCATGGGCACATCACCGCGACGGTCAAGCTGCCCGCGCGCAGCACGCCGAAGGCGGTCCTCCTGCGCCTGCGTCACCCTACCGCCACGCCGATGCGGAGCGTGCTCGTGAACGGGATGCCGTGGCGCGACTTCGACGTCACGCGGGAATGCGTGCGCCTGGTCGGGCTACAGGGAACCGTCCGCCTCGACGTGCGCTACTGATGCGCGGCCCCACGGCGAGTGCGGGCCGGGCGCCTCTGGGCATCGCTCGCATGGTCCATCGGTTCGTACCTCCCGGGAGCCTGTAGCGCCTGAGGCGGCTGGTCACGGCGCTGCCCCATCCTGGCGTTCGGAATCTCTGCAGACATTGCCCGGAAGCCAGGCTGGGCGAGCTGCTCTCGCCGGAGGGCTACTCGAACACGAATGTGCCCCAGAGGTCAGGCCTCAGCTCGGCTTCGCTCGGTATGTCGGAGGTGATGCTGGTGGACTTGTTGTGCCAGTAGACGCGCTGGAGCGTGCGCGATCCTTCCCCGCGCAGCACCCCGACATCGCCGCGGATGCTCTGGTTGGGCGCGGGCGCGAGCCAGAGCAACGCCAGTGGCGCCGACAGCTCGTAGTTGCCTGCACCGTCGCCAGCGAGGGCGACTTGATCGCTCACATCCTGCACGCGGTCGAATGTGATCGTGCGCAGGGGTGAGCTGAAGGGCACGGGCTGTCCTCCGGCGCCTCGTTCGGTGGGGCGATAGAGGACAGCGGTCATAGCGCCGCCCACCTGGGCGACCAAGAGCCGCACACCCCCCGGAACGGACTCGATCATGAGGTCGAGTCCGCCGCCCGACTTGAACAGTAGCGGAAGCGATTCGCACGTGTTGCGGAGCAGCCCGGCGTCGCCGGCGCGAAAGGCGACCCACAACCGCCCGGCGCCGACGGACAGGGAGGCCGAGGCCCGCTGATCGATCGGCACGAAGCCGCCCTCCGGCCACTCGTCCAGCCTGCCGTCGAGCGTGGGCGGCTCGGTCAGGCGACGGACCGTTAGCCTCTGTCCGGGCTGCCCCTGCTGGCGAGCTTGCTCCTGGGCGACGCGCCACGCCTCGGCCTCGCGCAGCTGCTCGGCCGTCACCTCAACCGTCTGGCTGGGGAGTCGCCGGATCGCCTCCAGGCCCTCCACCGAAATGACACTGCCACCGTTGCCGCCGGTGACCAGGAAGATGCGCCCATCCGCCGTCTGGGTGATCGTCGGCCAGAAGTTCTCTTCCTGCTGGCTCAGGTCGTTCACCAGCATGCCTCGTTCGGCCCGTGGCGCATTCCAGGAGGCGGCTCGGCAGTCTCGAAAGAGCGTCGCCACGAAAAGCCCGTCCGTGCTGAAGAGGTATGCGTTCCCCTTGTTGCCGTTGATCGCCCACAGCTGTCCGATGTCGGAGCCGCGCGGCTGGATGAGCCCCCCAAGCAGACGGGTCGTGCCGAGCAACTGGCCGGGGTAGCTCGGAAGCGGTGCGTCGTGGGACGGGTGCAAGCCGGGCCAGCAACTGGGGTAGGTCCACATGGGGACGCCATCGTGCACGCCCGCCATCGAGGCCTGCGGGGTGAAGGGCTCGGGCGGGACCGTCAGGACGGTCCAGCCCCCTGTGCCCACGAGCGCCTGCCCGCCACCGCTGGTCTGCGGCTTCCGAGTGCCGGTGGCAAGGGTCTCGCCGCGCACCAGGTCGTACACGGGCGCCCCCGCCGGCGTGAAGCGGACGGGGGCGAGGCGCTTCGCCTTCCCGTCGAGGTAGGAGACCACGAACGCGAGGTCCGGCATGACCGTCACGCCGTAGCAGTCCCCCTTCGCGAGGGTCACCTCGTTAGCCTGGACCTCCCCGTCGCCATCCAGGTCCGCCCAGGTGAAGGCGAGCCGGTTGCCGGGCCGCACGTCGGCCGGCAAACGCGAGCGGAACTGAGAGACGTTCTTCGGTTCCAGAGCCTCGGGGGGTGTGGTGGTCCACTCGAAGTCGACCGTCGGGTCAACCTGCGTCGAGACGGGTTCCGTGAGATCCGGCGTGCGGAAGTACTCGCCGGTTAGCCCGCCGGGCCTCTGCGCGTCCGCCGACGGGAAGAGGCGCTCGCTCGGGATCGCCGCCCGCGCCTCGGAGGGGCTGGACCAGAGGAGCTTGATGACCGCCCCGCCGCTCGCCTGGAAGTACTCGAGCTTCACGTCGTAGCGCTTCCCTGCTTGAAGCGTCACGGTCCCGGAGTCCTCCGTCGTCCCATGCGGCGTCCAGTTGTCCACGACCTGCTTCCCGTCCACCCACAGGCGAACGCCGTCGTCGGACAGCGTCGTGAAGGTGTAGGCCTCGGAGGACCCAGGTTGCACCTGCCCCGTCCAACGCACGGAGTAGTTGCTGCCCTTGGGGAACAGGCCAGAGAGCAGCGGCCACTCGTTGGCGCTGCCCAGGGCGGCAACCGGTTTCGCCACGCCATCCTTCAGCAGCCAGAGCGCTGCGCTGTCGGCCGCGTTGGTCGGGCTGACGTTGTAGCAGTCGGTGAGGTAGCACCGACCCTGATGGTGGAGGGCTGTCTCCGGGGCGCGGCTGCGGAACTGCGAGGGGAGGCCCAGTCGGTCGTATTCGGGCTGGTAGTAGCTCGCGGACGGCCGGTTCGCGCCGGACGCCCAGTCCAGCTCGAACTCCATCCCGTTGTAGTAGAAACGCGCGGGATCGGCGGGGTCAAGAGAGCCACCGCCGCCGTACTCCATCGGTCCGTAGAAGGCCTTGACCAGCTTGCCGTCGAGCGTCCAGACGCTCACGCGCTTGGGAACGAAGTCGGTCTCAGCGACCCACAGCCGGTCTCGGCCATCGACCGTCAGGCCGTTCGGGTTGTGCATCTGTTGCGGGTCGTACGGGCCGAGCTTGGGTCGGCCGCGCTTGCCAATGGCGCGCAGGGCCTTCCCTTGCGGGCTGAAGACCTTGACCTGGTTGCGCTCGCCCCGGTCGCTGACGTAGATCCTGCCGGCGGAGTCCAGGGTGATGCCGACAGGGCCCTCAAGCCCCTTGCCGACCACCGCCTCGGGAGCCGGCAAGTGGAGCGGGTCGTCGCCGAGGGTGAAGCGCAGCAGTCGCTGGCCTGAGAGCGCCAGCAGCCGGCCGCCCGCATCGAAGGCCAGACCGCGGGGGTCCTCAAGCGCCACTGTGCCCAGGATCTTGCGGGCCCGAGCGTCGACCCAGAGCAGCTGGTCGATCTTGGGGAGCGCCGCGACGAGCCTCGCGTTGTGCACGGCCAGGCCGCTGAGCCCCGTGTGCTCGGCATCGGGGAAGGCATAGCGAGTGTCTTCGCCAGGCTGTCTGAGCTCCTGTGCACTGGCGGGCAGCAGCCCCTGATACGGCGCGAACGGGGCCAGCAGCGGGCGGTCATCCCCGCGCCCGAACCTGCCGTCGCGAGGGGTGGCTGCTTTGGCGTCACGAACCAGCAATTCCGCCAGTCGCAGCTCCGACCTTGGGCCATCGTACCCGCCCCCAGCGCCGGCTGCCCATGCAGCGCCGCTGTAGGCGTACACCTCGCGGACGCGATCCGGGCCGGCGTCCCGGGCCAAGTGGGTTGCGCCCGTCCACACGCCCCCGATCCAGTGCTGGCCGTACAGCTTGTGCCCGTCGAGGTCCAGCCAGGCCAGGCCGCTGCCCCCCTCGGCAACATGGCTGCACACCAGCACGAGCCCGCCAGGCGCCGGGCCGGCGGGGCTGCGCTTCGCGTCCTCTTCGGGGACGAACAGCACACCGCTGGGCGGGGTGTGGTTCGCCAGCCACTCGCTCGACGGGTCCGACGTGGCCCAGGGGGGCCGTCCGGGGTTGTAGACGGTGAACTCGTAGCGCAGGTTGATCGCAGGCCGCCAGAGGCCGCACACCGTGTAACGGCCGGGCAGCACCTGGCTGTGTACGATCTCGTAGTTGGCGTTGATCGAGGTCTGCAGACGCCCCGTGTCGTCGGTGCCATCCCACCAGACGATGTTCTCACCCGCCGGGAACTCTGTTTCGCTGACGAGATCCCGGACACGCCGACCTTGCTCGTCCTCGATCACGAGGGTGACGAACCCGGGCTCGCCGATCGTGAACCGGATCGGGATGGGCGGGTGGCTTTGCTGAGCATGCACCGCAGGGAGCGGCGCGAGTAGCCCCGCGAAGAGCAGAGCGGTCCGGAGATCGGCGTTCACAGCCTGGGCTCACTCCCCTCCTTGGGTCCGGCCGCGGCGTGGCCCGCGATGGGCCTGGCCGAGGAGGGCCGTGGCTGGAGGCCCGTCCATGACCACCGCTCCCGTGCACGCCATCCGGCCGCCTCCCGACATCCTGCCAATCGCACTTCCGCGCGGGATGCTGCGCGGCCTTCCCTCCGCCCCCCTTGGGGGGTCGGCCTGTTCCAGCGGGACAAGGGCGGAAGCGGCGAAGGAGGGGAACGCGGCCTGTCGAAGGACCAGCAGCCGACAATTGGGGCAGGAGGTCTTACCCACTCAGGGGGGTGCGTCGGCCATGAACCAGGGACGTGACGCCAACGCCTCCCGTCCGTTGCGGACAGCCCCCATGCTCTGCGGCCTCTTGCTGCTGGCGCCCGGGGGTGTCGCGACGCGCTCCGCCGGGCAGGAGGTGATCCGCCTGCAGGTAGGCGCCCCAACCGGCAAACGCGTCTCCCCCCTGCATTTCGCAGTGAACGCGCCCTTCTCCCAGTCGGGGTTCGCCCTGGGGGTGAAGGAGCGACGCCCGGAGTTCCGGCGCGCTCTGCGCGACTCCGGCGTGCGTGCGATCCGCTTCCCCGGGGGCGGCGACGCCTACTTCTACCTCCCCGAGGGCCGCCCGCAGACCGTTGCCCTGGCGCACGCCATTGGCGACTGGAGCATCCGGGACGACTACGAGCCGTGCAGCCACTACGTCTCCCTCGAGGAGCTGACAGCCTTCTGCCGCTGGGCGTCGCAGCAGCTCATCTACCAACTGCCTTGCCTCTTCTATCTCGACGGCCAGACGCCCCGCGCCATCATACCTAACGACCTGTGCAAGGTGACGCCGACGCTCTTCGATCAGAAGCGGATCGCAGAGGGTGTCGCGTACGGCATGGGGGTCGTGCGACGCTTGAGAAGGCTCGGCGCCCCTGTCGCCGCATGGGAACTGGGCAACGAGGAGTTCGGCTTCTGCCAGCCCGAGGACTACGCCGAGGTCGCGGCGGCCTATGTGCGAGAGATCCGGAAGCTGGACCGCAAGACGCCGATACTGGTCGAGGGCATGGGGGCGAATGTGGAGCCGCTTGCGCGGTCGTCGAGTGGAACGGGCCTGCTCGACAGCCACGTCTCCTTCCGCGTGCACTACCCCTTCGGCAACTGGCCCGGGCCGCCCAGCAAGGACCGAAACGGCGACGCGGCCGCGCTCGTCCTGGGCGATGTGCGCTTCGACCGCTGGCTGGACGTGTTCCTCGAAGGCTGTCGGAAGATCGGGCTCGAACGGCCGACGGTGTCGGTGAGCGAGACGATGGTCTTCAAGTTCGACGGCGACTACTGGGACCCGTACGCGGTCATCGGCACCCAGGCCCACGCGTTGCTCTACGCCTGGAACTGGATGACACTGCTCGAGCGGCCCGAGGTCAACCTGGCCGCATTCCATGACCTGGACTCGCCCTACTTCGGCATTCTGCGCTATGACGTGGGCTTCGATCGGACGACGCGCCACTTTGCCTGGCTCGGCGGGGAGCCCCCCGGGCCGAACACGACCGCGGCGTTCCCCAGACGGTACATGACGTCACCCACAGGGCTCGCGAACCAACTGCTCTCGGAGCTTGCCGGCGAGGAGTTGCTTGCCGTCAGCGTGGCCCCAAGCGAGCAGCTCCGCCTGCTGGCCTCGGCGCGGAGAGTGGTGGCGGTGAACCGGAGCCCGGAGCCGGTCCGGCTGGCGGCGCCCTTCGCCCGGGCCTCGGGCGCGGCCCTCACCGCGGACGCTCTCGACTCGTGCCTGCCGGGCCAGTTCCGCCTTGGCCCTCTGCCGACAAAGGCTGTCGAGGGGCGGACGCTCGCGATGGTCCCGGCGTGGAGTGTCGCAGTCGTCCGGCGGGAGCAGTGACACGAGGCAGCTGAGCGGCTCAGTCGCGCCCAGCTCGCGGGCCACGCCTACTCGAGGGTGATCTCCGCCAGCCGATCCACCGTGTGGACAGTGGCGTAGGACACCCAGGAGTCGATGTCGAGCCCGCCCGTCCCGTTCACTGCCGGGCTACTGACGCGCACCACATTCAGGTAGACCTTGCCGCCCGTGCCGACGCCCCCTTGGACGAGCGTCCTGAGGGGGATGGCGAGACGCGCGACCCACCTGTTCGCAGCCGAGGTGTCCGACGCTGCGCGGATGCCGTGGTCCGGGAGCACGACGTTTGAGCCTCCATTACCCTCGCCATTGGTAGTGGCGGCGACGGAGCCGCTCGGACCTACCGCGAATTGCCGGTACGGCTTCGCCCGCTGCCCGGCCACGAAAAGCTCCCAGGTGTCAAAGGGGTACACGCCCGGCGAGACCACCAGCCTCGCAGTGTCGCAGGGGTCGATCAGTTCGAGGTAGAGGTACTGGCTGTCGTGAGCGATTCGCCCCTCGAGCTTGCGGGGTGAAGGCGTGTCGCCGCCGCGGACGTGGAACCCACCCTCCAGAGCCGCCACCCTCGACCACTCCACCTTCCCCACGTCCCCGCCGGCGTCGGCCACCTTGGGGGCGCTCGCCGCCGGGATGCCCGCGGTGCTGCGCGTCTGGAACTGGTCATACCCCTGCTTCATGTACTGCCATGTGTCCTGCTCAGACAGCGCCACCCGCTGCTTCTCGAGGTTGGTCTGGGCCAGCCGGTTCGCCTCCTCCATCCACTCGGCGTACCGTGCCATGCGCTCCGGTGTCCCCAGGCGGCCCCAGGCGATGTCCACGGTCATGTGTCCCGGTCGCTGGGGCCAGTTCGCCGGGTCGCAGTAGGTGCGCTCGATGTCCACGTACATGCGTTTCATCGGCTCGCCCGCGGCGCCGTAGTAGCGGCGGAAGTACTCGTCGAGCAGCCGGTCTACGTTCAGCGAGGGGTCATCCATGAGCTTGTAGGTGACGTAGGCCTCAACCTCCTGGCCATACCCGCAGTGGAACATGCCACGGAAGCCGTGCCTGGCGAAGAGCTTCATCTGCTCCCCGACCTTGTGGGCGAAGTAGCCCGGGAAGCAGTGGAACTTGCCGTTGACCGCGATCTCGACGGGGAAGGTGTAGTAGAGCCATAGGTACATCGGCCGCTCTTGGGCCTGCTTGGCCCATTCGTGGAAGGCGCGCAACTCGTTCTCGTACTCCTGCCGGGCGTAGGGCATCCGGTTGCTGGCGAAGCAGAACTGCACGGTCACATTGGGCTCGAGCCTGAAGCTCGCCGGCGGGTAGGCGTGGGTCATGTAGGCAAGGGTGACGATCCACTTGTCCGGGTGGGTCTTGCGGACTTCCTTGGCCACCTCGTTCACGAAGTGGAAGAAGTAGTCGCTGTCCAGCGCCCGCGAGAAGACACCGGACGGCTGCTCGCGTCGCGTGCGGTTGATCAGCTCCTGGCAGGCGGGGCACTTGCAGAAGGACGCGTTGTCCATTGGCTCCACGCAGAAGAAGTCGCCGGCCGCCTGAGCGCCCGGGTGCTTCTTCCCCGTGTCGAAGAACTCGCGCGCGTCCTTCGCCACCTGCTCGATGAGCCCGCGGCTCGTGTAGCACATCTGCGGCGGCCGGCCCTCGTACCCCTGGGCGAACCAGTCCGCATGACGGCCCTCGAACAGCTCGGGCGCCTGCGGGTTCCCCTCCCAGAAGCGCTCATAGTAGCCGTAGAGGGAGTGGTTGCCGGGCGTCAGCTCGCCGCCGTCGCGCAGCCGGTAGCGGAAGAGCTGCACATAGCCGCGTTTGGCGTGGACCCACTGCCACCAGTCGGGGAACTGCGCTCGCAGCTTCGGGTAATGGGTCGCATCGTACTCCTTCCACTCGTCGTCGGTGCGCGGCGCGAGGGCGGCGAAGCGGTCGTAGCTCTCGCTCAGCAGGTAGCACGCATAGCGATAGCGGAAGAACGGCCGCCGGCGCACATCGTCACCGGAGACCGAGAGCGTCCGCCGCTTCGGGCAGTCCATCCCGAACTCCGAGGGGTTGAACCAGCGCACATTGCAGCAGCGCTCCAGGAAGTCGTAGACCGCGTACATCGTGCCCAGCGGCTTCCACATGTCGGGCCACGTGGCAATGGCCTCGGGCGAGGGCCACTGAGCGTACTCGACCTTGCCCCGATCGTCGTCATCGCGGCCGGTCAGCACAAGGGCCTGCGGCAGGAAGCGGATGGCATACTCCTGCTGGCCGAGGTCCCGCTGTCGGAGGCCGAGTCGCTGGGTGGCGGCGCCTTCGCCCACGCAGATGCGCACGCCGGAGGCCGGATCGTCCTCCGAGACGATGGGCACCTTCGCGCCGGTGATCTGCTCAAGGTGCCACTGCAACTCGTAGGCCGCGAACTGGGCCGCGCGGCGCGGCTCACTCCCGACCACAATCGTGGCGCAGGGCTCGCCGTCGCGCACGAGGACGAGCGCGGGCCGAGCGGTGGCCACGGCCGCCGAGGCCGCCAACAGCAGGATCGCAAGCAAGACATCGTTCGCGAGTCTCATGCCGGAGAGTCCCCCAGTCGGGTGCGCGAAGCATCTCAATGGAGCTTGCACCACTCGCCGGACGTGGATCCGTCTCTCCCGCGTTGGTTTCCCCGGCGGGCGGCGGAGACCTGTCTCCCCGTCCGCGTCCCAACGATAGCCGGTCACCCCAGTCGTGATGGGGGTGCGGTTTCCTTCCGCAGGTAGCCATCTTCCGGCGCGGCACTGGCAGCCGCCGTGTGCTGCCAGTGCGCTCGTTAGGCGCGGGGACACCGGCAGCGGGGCTGCCGGTGCCACAACTGCCTGCAAGCTGCGGCTGCACCCCGCGTCCAGGCCCGTCGGCCATCCGCTTCCCGTACAGCGCTCGCATGCTGGGCGCCAAGCCCGTTACACCCGCACCCGTCTGAGACCGCGCCGGCCCGGAGAATGCGCCTTGGGGGCTCCTCCGCACGGCGCGAAGTGTCCGATTCTGTCACCTTTTGTCACCTCGCGCGGGTGGATGGCCCTGGCAGATTGGGCGGCTGAGCGACCACTTCGAGCCTTGGGCGGTGCACGTGTACGAGACGAGGTGGGCAGGGGACCGCAGGCACAGCCGCTGAGCAGGCGCGCAGTTACGGTCCCTTGAGTCGCTTCTCGAGGCGGCCCTTGGCCTCCAGAATGGGCGGCTGGTTCCACTCCACCTCAAGAGACCTCGTGTACGCAGCCAGCGCGCCGGCCCAGTCCTGGCGTCGCTCGAGGATCGCCCCGACACGGTTGTAAGGCAGCGGCGTGCGTGGGCCAGCGGCAATCCACGCCTGATAGGCTTCCAGCGCCGCCTGCTCGTTCCCTTCGCGCTCGTAGGACTCCGCCAGGGCCTGATGCGCGCCACTGAGTGACGGATCGGCCTGCAGCGCCTGCGTCAGGAGGTCGCGAGCCCGTGCCTCGTCGCGCGCCTGCGCCGCCGCCAGCCCCTGGCGGAGCAGCTCCTGCGCGCGCACCGCGTCGGCGGCGGGCGTCGGCTGGCTCCCAGCGGGGAGGACGGCGGTCAGGCCGAGCAGGATCGGGCACGCCTGTCGCGCGGGATTGGCGAATCTCACGGCCGCCACCGGTTCGTGGGGCCGAGGGTTGACCCAGAGCATGCGGTAGACCGCCACCAGCTTGAACAGTGGCGTGCTGCCCGTCCAGGCAACGTTGGAGACCGTTCCCTTCTCACGTGGGTACGGCCCGGGCGGCGAGATCCAGTCGCGGATGTTCTCCTCCGAGCGCAAAGGGATGTCGTGGGTGGTCCCATCGGCGTACTGGACCTGGTAGAGACCCGCAAGCCCGGGACCAGTGTATGTGGTGGCGTGCAGGAAGTAGAGGCCCTCGACGCAGTAACCCAGAGGGATCGTGATCTCCTGGGGCAGGCGGTCGGCCCCCGGGCGCAGGTCGCTGGCAACCACCAGGCAACTGTGCGGCGGCTGCCCGATGGTGAAGGGCACGCCCTGGAAGGTCTGCTCGCCCGCCGGGAAGGTGCGCAGGTCGGCGGTGGGGCCCTGGTCGCTCCAGCCGCCCTGACCATCATCCGGCACCTCGTCCGCCAGCGCACGGTTCGCGAACGGGGTCAGGTCCACCGGCCGATACGCGATCTGTTGCGGAAGCTGCCGCATCGGCACTGCCGGCGCCAAGCTCACCCCCAGTCCCAGCAGAAGCGAGGAGGCCAGGCGCGTGGAGTAGCGCACCAGCTTCTCCTGCCGCGTCCACCAGCGGCGTTGGTCGAGGATCAGCCGTCCCTTCCCGACGGGCACTTCCACCAGCGCGCCCGGAAAGACGAGTTCGTGGCCGCCCTCAACGCGGACGGCGAAGTGCTGCAGGGGCTCGATCGTGCCCGAGGGGTCCTCGGCCTGGGCGACGGCACTCTCCTGCGTCTGCGGCGCGCGCCAGTACAGGTCGCACTGGCTGATCCCAGCAGTCACGTCCGCCCAGCCGTCGCGGTAGGCGCGGCCCTCCCACATGCGGTAGGGCGGAACGGTGACCTCCACCTGCTGGCCGGCCAGCCGTGTCAGCCAGTCCGCGTCCTGTGGTTGCGACCCGCAGACGATCAACGTCGCTCCGGCCTCCAACGCCGCGCGCCAGGCATCGCGCTGCGCGTCTGTGGCGGCCAGACCGGTGTCGACCAAGGCGACGGTCGTCCCGTCCATCGGCGCCTCCGGCCCGGCAACTTGGTACATCACGCCCAGCTCGCGGAGCTGCGTCTCGACGACACCGTCCGGCGGGACCAGGGCTAGCAGGCGTCCTGTGGGTCGGCGATAGGGCTGATCGGCTGCGAGATAGCCGAGCAGGCGCACCAACAGCGCACGCGCCACGGGCTCCTGGTCGCCGGCGCTTGCGACAGGGAGCTGGCAGAGCAGGTAGCGGCCCCGGCCGCGGTACATCTCCGTCAGCTGCACCCACTCCAGCCCGATGTCCGTGCCGCTGTCCACCAGCGGGAGTGCCGGGCCTCCCTCCGGCTTGGAGTACGCACCGCGCGCCGACACTCGATCCGGTCGCCAGAAGTGCAAGTCCCAGGAGGTAAGGCCCGCGAGCACCGGGTGGTCGGGCACGCGCACGAAAGGCTGACTGGACCACTCGCGCGGCTCCAGGCGCGTCTGCCCGGGCAGTCCGGCCGGGGTTACCGACTGCGCCAGGATCAGCACTCGCCCGCCCTGGCTGGCGAACTCCTGCAGCGCCGCCGTATCGCCTGCCGTGCCTTCGTCCAGCGCCCCTTCCCCGATGATGACGGTCGCCTGGCCCGTCGCTGGCGCCGACAACTCGTCGAGCGTCCGGAACACCGCGCCCACGGCCTGCAGCGCCGCGCCCGTCGTCCTTTTCGGGTCATACAGGAGGAACGGACCGGTCCCGGCAGGCACGCGAATGGCCTGCCTGGGCCAGACGTCCAGGTCGCGGTCCTCCCCGTAGACGAACCGGCCATCGGCCTCCAGACGCAAGCGGAGCGTGTAGGTCGCTCGTCGGGCCACCTTGGGCAGCGAGAGCGTCAGCGTGCCCCGCCGCAGGTCGCCCGTCTGCATCGGTCGCCGGTCCTCTCCCTGGGCCACGGGCTTACCGGCCGGGTCGCTCAGTCGCCACTTCAGCGTCAGGGCCGCCGGGTGGAACACGTCGTTGTGCAGGGAGTACGCGCGGGTGAGGGCCTCGCCGCCATAGGCGTGGTGGCAGACATCAGGCATGATGAAGGTCTGCGTCGGGTAGCCCCCGCGGTAGGTGGCGGCGACCGCCGCGTAGTAGCTGACCGAGTTGCAGCCCAGGTCGCGGTGTCCGTCGAGGTTCTGCTTCCACATCCAGGCAACTGGCCCGGCGCCCGAGTCCACCGCCGGTGAGAGGACATCGTCTTCCCCTACGAACTTCGTCAGGCCAGGGGGCATGTAGGCGCTGACTTTCCACAGGTTCTCCGTGTCCATCAGGACCTTCTCGCCCCAGCGGATCTTCACGCCCCGGTAGACATTGAGTGTGATCTCCTCGCCAGGGCGGAAGTCGCGGTCCAGCGGTCGGTAGAACGCACCGTCAGGGAAGTAGACCGAGTGGCCGTCCATCCCGAAATCAGCTACCGGGTGCGGATGGGTCGCCTCGAGGATGTAGTGGAACGAGTAGTTGTCATGCAGCCCCGCCAGGTCCTCATCGCCGTTGTAGAAGGTCCAGCGGGTGGGATCGTACTGCCACAAGGCCTCACTCAGGCCGCCCAGCCGCCGGGCTCCCAGCTCGCCGCTGCCTCCGCTGTACTCGAGGAAGCACAGCCACTCGTTGGACAGGTCCCACGCCAGGATGGAGGGGTGGTTCTGCAGACGCTTGACCGCTACTTCGAGGTTCCGGCGCGCCGTCTCCCAGAAGACGTCGCGCTCCACGTTGTGCTTGCTGGAGCTGTTGAACACGCCCGTCACCGGCGCGCTCGCGGGCCAGCCGAACTCGTCCATGAAGTCGGGGAAAGGCGCGCCGCGGGTGAGCTGAAAGCCGCAGTCGGCACCGAAGCCCCAGGGAGTGCTCGTCCCTTTGAGCTTCACCGGCTCGCCGTTGAACATGATCTGGTTGCCCGCAATCCACGTCTCGCGGAAGCCGAAGCGCTCCCGGGCCAGGTCGAGCGGCCGGCCTGTGTCGCGGTCCAGCGTCTCCACCGCCAGCACATACAGGTAGGGATGCTCGGCGGACCAAAGCTGAGGCTTGGCCCACGGTGCGCTCAGAGACACGGGCACCGACTGTCCCGGCGCCAGGTCGACATCCTTCGCTCCCACCTCAAGCACAGGTTCCCGGGCGTCCAGAACCGTGACCTTGACGCGAGCGCGGACGGCCTGCGCGCTGTGGTTGGCGAGGACGAAGTTGGCCCCCAGCGTGCCCTTGCGTACCGACGGGATGGCCAGCACATCCTCCGCCGCTACGGCCGGCGCCATCTCCAGGCTGACGCTGCCCATGCTGAGGTGGTTCGTCCCGTAGAGCCCCGGTGCGTCCAGGTAGAGCCCGCTCGGCGTCGGCGCCTCGGGGTTCACGTAGTCCGGGTCCATGATGGCCAGGATGTCACGCACCAGGACAACGATCTCGTTTCGTCCCGGGTGTACCACTCGCGTCACGTCCGCCACGAGGGGCGTGGCGCAGCCTCGCACGTTGCCCACGCGCTGTCCGTTGACATAGGCCGTGGCTTCGTCCGTCACGTCGGCGATGACGAGCCGCACGGATCGCTCACCGACGTCCTCCGGCAGGTCGAAGAAGCGCCGCACGTAGGCCCCGTGCGGGCGCGGGGTGACGGCGTCCAGGTCGGTGGCCCAGTAGGGGAACGGCACCTCGCGCGGCTCGTACTTCAGCCCCTCGGGCGCCGGCATCGGCGGGTTCAGATCCGGCGTGTACGCCATCTCCCACCGGCCATCGAGCAGCAGTCGGCAGCGCACATCGTCTACCGGGTCGCGGAAGTACAGCCGCCGCTCGTGGTGCCCGCTGAAGGGGTCGGGCCACGGCAGGCTCTGTCGGAGGCCCGGGAAGAGGGCGACTGTATCCGTTTCCGGCCAGCCGAGCGCAGGCGGATCGACCGCGCGGAAGGTGGCTGAGACCGAGTAGCCCGGGTCATCCGGCGTCGTCGCGAAGGGGATGCGCCGTGTCACGCGCTCGTGAGGCTGGAGCGTGACGCGGGCCTTCTCGTGCCCTGCCACCTGGCGGTAGTGGCCCCGCACGGTGCACTCGTAGTCCACCGTAACCGGCTTCGGCAGCGGGTTGGCGAGGACACACTCCGCCACCGCGCGTCCCTGCTCGTCGCGCAGCAACGCCTCTGGCGACGCCGCCAACTGCTGCTGGCCCCACCAGAGGTTGTCCGGCGGGACGGGCTTGCCGTCGGTGCCCACGAACCGCGTCTCAGCGTTGACGCGGAGGGCTGTGTACTGCGCCCACCAGTGGCCGCCGAAGTTGAGCCCGACGCGATGGGCGCCACGGCGAGGCTCCGTGCGGTGCAGGTAGAGGCGGACCAGGCGCATGACCGTGCCGAACTGCGGCGCCACGGCGATTCCGTCCCCAGGCGCCAGGCGCTCTGCCGCCAGCGCCTGTTGCTCCGCAAACCACATACCGGGGGCCACTTGCACAGGGTCGGTCGTCGATGAGCACTGGACAATCCGACCGTTCAGGTAGATGGCCAGTCGCCCACGGGCCTCCTGTGGGGCCTCGATGTCCCCGCGGTTCGACTCATACACCGCGCCGAGCCAGTAGGTCCCCGGTGCGACGGCACCCAGCTTCCAGTGGACCCCTTCGTTCCACGGGTCGCCGATGAGCGTGCCTGGCACACCGACGCGTACAGTGGCAAGACCGGGCTGGAGGTCGTTCGCCTGCTGCTCGCAGCGCGCCCCCACCACCAGCGGCCGGGCGTCCGGTGCCTCGTACACGTAGTCCCCGTTCGTCAGCGGCCGCGCTTCGAAAGCCCCCGCCTGCGTCGCGGGCAACGTCGCCAGCATGGCCCGCCGCTCGGCCGGGACATCGATCTCGGGCACGGGCCGTTCCGTGGGCACGGGCGTTGCCGCCGGCTTCCGGGGTGTCGCCGCGACGAGCGTCGCCCCACGGGGCACCTTAGGCCCGTAGCGCTTGACGTCCGAGACCCGAACCTCGTCGATCACCCCGGGCCAGGTGTAGATCCCGTGAGGCGAGCCGAACGTGATGTTGACCGGCGCGGCCCACCACCCCACCGGCGGCTCCTCCTGCACGGCTGCCAGCACGCCGTCGACGTAGAGCCGCACCGCGCTCGGGTCCCACTCGACCGCAGCATGAGTCCACTGCCCCCGGCGCATGCGGCTCAGGCTCACGTCGGCCGACGCGGTGAGCGAGTTCTGCCTGCCGTACAGCTCCTGGCCGATGCGCCACGTCCATCGCAGGGACTGACTCGTATCGGCCTGCAGCGTCGCCAGGTCCAACGCTGCCGACCGGACCTCCACGAAATGCCAGATGTTGTTCCAGGTCTCCTTGACCAGCATCGGCATGGCATCCGCCGACAGCCAGCACTCCAGCGTGCCTTCCAGCGGCATGGCGGGAAGCTTCAGCTCGACGGTGGCCATGTCCGGCTTCTCCATTCGCAGGCCCCGCCCGAAGCGCCCTCCCCCAGGCTCGGTCAGGCGACACTGGCCGCCCAGGCGCAACCCGGACTCGTCGCCGTCGAAACCCTCGAGCAGCAGCGTGTGCTCGTCGCGAATGGGCTTGTCGCGCAACACAGCGTCGGCATCGAAGGGCTGCTCGAGGTCTGCGCTGACATGCGCGTCATCCAGCAACACCTGAGAGCCGGGGGCGACGCTGGTCGTCAGCCGGACCAGCCGGATGTGGCCGGGCACCTGCACTGTGCCGGCCACACGGGTCCAGGTCGCGCCGGCTTCCCCCCTGGTCTCACCGAGGCTCTGCAGCCCCTCGATCGCCTGCCCGTACAACTGCAGGCCCACCTGCCCTGCGCCCTTGGTCCAGACGCCGAACTCGTACGTCGCCTCAGGCACGACCTCGACGTAGTCCATGAACAAGAAGGCAGTGGAGGAACCCGCGGGCGAGGTCAGGCCGGCGGCGGTCTTGCCGCCGTGGGCCTCAGAGGAGGGCGCCAGCATCGCCGGGCGCCGGATGTCCCACGTCCAGCGCACGGGCAGGAGCGGGTCGTCACCGTCGCCCACGGGTCCCTGCTCCTGCAGACGACCGAGCCGCTCTGGTGCATATCGCGACCAGAACTCGAAGGAGCCGTTCGTGAGGAGGTTTCGCAGCTCGGCGTGAGCTGAACCGGAACCAACGCCAACGAGAAGCAAGCTTGCGAGAACCACACGGACTCGCATGCAGCACCTCCGGTTGGTCTGGACCTGGCCAGTACCGTCACAGTGGTCGGCACGCTGAGGCGGTAGGGCAACTGCCTGATAGCCCATCACGCAGTTGGGCCTGGTACAGCCCTACTGACGCGGGGTGTCAACGATGCACCGAGGAGGAGAAGGGGGCGAAGGCCACTTCCCCTCTCAGGCCCGTATCGCCATTCCACGGCATGTCGCAGCGCCGAACCACGCAGTCCTTGGAGCTGCCGAGGCTTAGCCCGCAGAAGTCCGCGAACTCGAACTTGCAGTCCTCCACGACGACCCGCTGGCACTCACTCACTGCGCACATCGGCCACATCCCGGCGACCTGGCGGTTGTGTCGGCACTCCAGGCCGCGGATCACCACGTCGTGCACCTTGGAGACGGTCAGTACGAAGGCTCGTACCCCGACCTCGATCCAGAACCAGCTCGGCTCGCCGCCCATCTTCACATACAGCGTCTGGCCGCCGGGGTCGAAGAGGAAGGAGTTGTCGAGCATGTCAGCGAGCCCCTTGCCGATCGGCTCCAGCACCTCCAGGCCGAGCTCGGCGAACAGGGGTGAGGGCCCGATGAGCTGCAGAGGCTGGCGGTCGCTGACGAACACCTGCGACAGGTGGCGTCTGGCTTTGTCGACGTAGGCCTCCGGGCAGCGGGGGTCGCTGAAGAACTCCTCCCCAAGCTTGATCCTCCACACCCTCTTGAAGGCGTTCGGGAAGGGCTCCGTTACGCCCGGGGCGTCGGACACGCGCGTCCAGTCGCCTCCGTTCACCATCTCAGAGCCCTTGAGGACCACTCGGGCCCCCGGAGCCGCGGCGAAGGTGATGGGGTTTCCGGGCTCGCCCGACACGGTGATGTCGACGCTCTCGCGGTAGACGCCGGAACCGATGAGCACCGTGTCCCCGGCCTTCAGCTCCGAGGCCTTGCCCGCGCGTGCGATCGTCTTCCAGGGCGCTTCCTCCGTGCCGGGGTTCGTGTCCGCTGCCCGCCCGTCCGGGCCGTTGACGTAGTACGTCGCTCCCCCTGCCGGGCTGTGCAAGGCCACCTCGCCTACGACAACCACTAGCAGACCGAGCCCTGTCATCACGTGGTCAGCTCCTGTGGAAGGGCGCCCGCGGCACAGGCAGAGCCCAGCGCCCTCGGCGATCCGGACGCATGCTTCGGCGGCGCGGTGAAGCGGCCCTCCGCACGACCGTCCCAGAGCAGCCTCACAGGGCAGTGCCACGGTTGTCTCCCAGACCCTCGCCCGGCAGGTCTCCCCGAACGCGACCACTTAGACCACACAGACCTGGAATGGGCGCAGGTTTGCCTCCGAGTCGGGTCTCACGACGACCATACATGGTGCCCTTGCCCCGTGCCAGGCAGGCCGCGCCCTGTTGGCCGGCCCCTGAACCAAGGAAGCCCGCCTCCAGGTTCGGAGACGGGCTCGAGGGTCGAACAGGCAATCCGAACTTCCGCGCCGCCATTGCCTTGAGCGACGGGCTCCACCTCCCCCAGAGCCGGACAGCTCGGCCTCGCCCGAAGTTCGGATCCGCGGATTCTGCTGGCTCCCCGAGCCACATTCGAGCCAGGGCTGGATGGGCTAACGTTCCAGGCGGTCGGGCTCGTCAACTCGCCGCGACCGGGTTCCGCTCAACTGCCTCTCGCAGCCCGTCCATCTGTACGTGAAGGTAGACAGCCGTCGTGTCCAGGCTCGTGTGGCCAAGAAGCGTCTGGATCGAGACGAGGTCGGCGCCGTTCTGGAGCAGCGTGCTCGCGAACGTATGCCGCAGCGTGTGGATACTCACGCCTCGCCGCTCGATTGCTGCCGCCCTCACGGCGCGGCGGAACGCCTCCTGCAGGCCGTGCTTCCCAAGCGGCTGACCGATCCGGTTGGTGAACAGGAGATCGTGGTCGCCGTCGGGCCGCAGCTCGAGCCAATCGCGGAGCAGCGCGATGAGGTCGTCCCGCAGCGGGACGACGCGCGACCTACCTCCCTTGCCGTGGCGCACAGTCAGCGTCCGCGTCTCCAGGTCGACATCGGTCAGCCGAAGTGCCACCAGCTCAGAGCGACGGATCCCGGTGTAGAGCAACGTTGCGAGGATCGCTCTGTCGCGGAACGCGAGATCGAAGAAGTGGTTCTCGTCGGTGGCCTTCAGGAATCGGCGGCACTCGTCTGGTGTGAGGTAGTTCGGGACTCTCCTCCTGAGCTTCGGCGTCGACACTCGATCAAGCGGATTGGCCTGGATGTACTCGCAGTCGCGCAGGTACGCGAAGAGCGACTTGAGGCTGGCCAGCCTTCGCGCGATCGTCGCGGGCTTGCGGCCTGCCTGAGACAGAGAGGCAACGTACTGCCGGGCGACCGCAGTGGTGACGTTGCTGACGGTTGCGGGTACGCGCTGCTCCCTCAGGAACTGCAGGAACTCCGTAAGGTCCGATCGGTACGCAGTGATGGTGAGCGGGCTACAGCCCTTCTCGTGCTGAAGATACGCGAGGAACTACTCTACCGCGACAGTCAGGTTCATCGCCTACACCTCTCACTTGGCTGTAAGAGCTATAGGCGCGCTCGAAGGGGAAACGCGTCCCAGAGAGTGAGCCCGTAAGCTTACTTATGGGCAGCGAAATGGGACAGTGGGTAATCTTACGGGCTCAGTTTGGGGTGGAGAGTGGGCCTGTAAGCCGAGTTATATCACCTGTTCTTGTCCCGTTTTCGGGGCAAAGGGTGCTGTGAGTGGGTACCTGGCGGCCGTGGCGACCTCAAGCCGGTCCCTGCGCGCGGGACACGTGTTGCCGGGGCCAGGCATGAGCCGCTATCGGCAGACGTCGCCCCCAACCACTCGATGGGCGCTGGCAGCGACGGCGTTCAGGCCGTCACCGAATGGCATGGCCGCCACCGCCGTTACTTCAAAAAAGCCGGCAGCCTAACCGCAGACCCTCCTCTCCCCGCGCCTGACGGACAGCGCAGCCCACCGGGCTTTGCGGCATCGTCGGCCAGCCGGGGCTCCGAGATCGCCTGCGGGTGATGGTGCGGGCCTCCCTCCTGCGCCGTTCGTCCCTGCCCCACCTGATCTTCTATGGCCCCAAGGGCACCGGGAAGACCACCCTCGCCCGCGCCATGGCCAGGGAGCGCGGCGTGCGGATCGTCGAGACCACCGGGGACACCCTGGTGGACAAGGCGGACGTGCGCAAGCTGCTCTGGATGACCTGCGCCAACGGCTGGTCGGAGGTGCCCGGCCCGGTGTGCGTAGCGGTCGTCGCCTTCCTTGTCCGGCTACCGCGGATCGCTGCGACCTGTGGGGCCCGTCGGGTCAGCCTCCAGCCCCCCCGGGCTGGAATGCTATCCTGCGGATGTTGTGGTTCCCCGAGTCGGCGACATACAACGCACCGTCCGGCCCGACATCAATGCCTTCGGGCGAGCCGAACTCAGCGTTGCCTCGATACCCATCACACCCACCCGAGCAGTAGCCGAACTTGCCGAGCCCACCGTAGGTCCCTCCGGCAAGCCACACGACGGTGCCGTCCGGCGCGGCCACCCGGATGCCGAAGCTGCCACTCGCGCTAACGTACAGCGTACCGTCGTCATCAACTGCGAGTTCCAGCGGCCCTCCCCCGACGACGCCGACTCCGCGCGCGCCGTCCCCCGCGCCCCGTGTCCGGATCGGCATCCAGGCCGTGCCATCCCAGGCGGCGCCAATCCACGCCACCGTCTGGCCGTCTGGCGCGATCTTGCGGACAACATGGTCCTGGCTGTCACCGAAGTAGATCGTGCCGTCCTTGCCGACACAGATCCCGTCGGTCTCATAGGTCTGTTGCTGACCGACGCGAGGCCACCCTCCGTCCCCCGGCCTCTGCTCGGCCCGGGCAACCGTGCGCACATGGCCGTCGAGGCTGACGGCGCGCACCGCGCGATTGTGGGTGTCGGCCACGTACAGCGTGGCATCAGGGCCGAACGCCAGAGCGGAGGGACCGTTGAAGGCAGCCGTTCCTGGCGGGCCATCGCGGAAGCCCGCCTGCTCGGCCCACACGCCGGCGGCCACCACGCCCGCCTGGCCCGTGAGCGTGCTGATGGTGCCGTTCAGCTCCACCTTGCGGATTGCGTTGCCCAGCCTGTCGGCCACGTAAAGCGCGCCGTCGGGGCCCAATGCCAATCCGTCGGCAAGGCCGAGCAGGCCTTGCCCCACTGGCCCATCGATGAGAAGCGCCGTCTCCGCGTCGCTCAAGCGCTCCCGTACCCACGACGTCCGGCCGGTGAGAGTCCCGACGACGCCACCGGGGGTCACGGTCCGGATGACTCCGTTGCCGGCATCGAGTACGTAGACGACCCCGTCCGGCCCCACCGCAACGTCAAGGGGGTAACGGAACCTCGCCTCCGGGGATGGGCCGTCCGCGTAGCCGGCACCGGCCCTCTCAGCGCCAAACCTCGGCGGCCCCGATGGCCCCCACGGGTGCCAGGGCCGCCGTCCCGCCAGGGTCCCCACCGTGCAGTACATCAGCTTCTCGCGAATGGCTCGCGGCAGGGGATCATCGAACTGCTCGTCAGGCATCACCGGCCCCCCAGGAGGCCGCTCGTCTTCGCTCGGCTGGTTGGGGGACTGAAGGACGATCTTGCGGATGCAGCCGGCGTCGGCCACGTAGAGAGCGCCGTCGGGGCCCGCCGCTATCGCTCCTGGATGCACGAACCGGGCCACACCGGCCGGGCCGTCCACGAGGCCGCGCTCCGAATGGCCGATGAGCGTGCGGAGTGTGCCGTCAGGGCGTGCGACCCTGACCGCGGGAGTGCCAGGGTCGGTGATGTACAGCATACCCTCAGGGCCTAGGCACGCGCCGCTAACCCACTTGACCGCCCCCACGCCTGGTGGGCCGTCCCGGGACCCCTCGATCACCTCCCAGCTCTCTCCGTCCCACCTCTCCCCAATCCACGGCCGAACCTCACCTTCCGGAGACGCCTGGCGGATGCAACTGACAGTCTCGCCGGAGGTGGAATAGTGGATGACGACGTTTCCCGCAAGGACAGAAGCGGAGGCGGAGGTCCACGAGCAAAACAGGTACAGAGTGCCCTCGTCGTCGATGCACAGCAGGCTGCCGGGGCTGCCGGCCATGGGCGTCCAGTGAGGGAAACCTCTGCCGTGGGCCATCCCCTGGTGGGCCGGGCGCCAGGGGATGGAGCGCACGCCACCATCCGGGTGTACGGCGCGCAGGTAGCCGCCCAGTTGGTCAATCAGGTAGAGCGTCCCGTCAGGTCCGCGCACGATGCTCGAGAGCGCAGAGAAGGCTGCCAGGTCCGGGGAGCCGTTCTGCCAGCCACCGATGGCGAACCAAGTGGGCCAGCCAATGCCATCCGCGGGCCGTTGCGGGGCCTTCTTGTCCGCAGGCAGCAGGTTGGGATCGTCAACCCTCCACCCGGCGAATGTCGTCATGGCGCCGTCGGCAGGATCGACGCGGCGGATGACGTCCGCGTCGGCTACGTACAGGGCTCCGTCGTCCCCGAAAGCCATGCCCGACGGCTCACCATGGAAGCTGGCGATCCCCGCCGGGCCGTCCCTGTAGCCGGTGGGGGCCGCGATCACCCAGTTGCCCTGGTCATCCTGGAACGAGGTAGGTGTCCCCGGCCGTACTGCACGGTAGGCGGTGAGTTCGTTCACGACCCTCAGAGCCGTGCCCATTACAGCCAGCGGCACGTTCTGGGACGCCTTCGCGCCGGTGAGTGTCGTCACGACGCCCTGTGGGTTCATCTTCCGGATGGCACGGTTCTTCGCGTCGAGTATGTACAGCATCCCGTCCGGACCCCACGCCAAGGCGTCAATCCCCCCGAACCTGGCCGTCCCAGGCGCACCGTCCACGAAGCTGGGCAGTCCTGCGATACATATGCGCGTTGTTCCGTCTCCCATATCCAGCCGGAGGGCCCCAGTCACGGTGACGACCCGGGGGTACTGAGGTCCGTCCTGCGCGCGGGCCGGGAGCTGCAGCGGAAGCGCGGCTACTAGCCCCCAGATCAGTGCCAACGCCTGCCGAGCTTCCATGTCGCACGCCCCCCTGCGCACGCCGGCCAGAATGGTCGGGAGATGGCCGTCAGGTACTGGCTGGCCCACAGTGAGCAGTTGATCGATGGGGGCCCTGCCGGAGGCCTGCGGGGCTCGTGGTGAGCAGAGGCACGCCCGGGCCCCGCTGCCCCAACCCAATGCACGACAGCTCCCCTGTTAGCTCCGACCACGACCATCGCTACGTTCCGGAGCGACGCCGTCGGCCCGTTGGGCCGCGACCGTCCATGGTGACTGAGCGTTGCTCCGCCGCGCCCTATGGGCCCGGCGACTCCAACACCCCAAACCCCGCCGGCCGGGCAGGTTCGGCAACCACTCGCCCCACTGATTGAACGAGGCTCCAGACCCCTACCTCGATCGAGTTGTCGGCAATCAACGCATTCGCCGTCTGGCATCGGATCCCTACAGCAGGGGGAAAGAAGTTCCCACCCGGGGGGGCGCAGGTTGGAGACCCGTTGCTGGAGGTGAACGCAGATGGGGAACCCATCAGTGTCTCTCCCCTCCCGGGCGGGAGTTGGTCTTGCGGTTCGCCGTCAAGCGGCAGTCTCCTGCAAGGGCGACAACTGTACCAGGTGGAACACGGCGCGTTCGTCACCCGTATTGCCCAAGGCGGTGGCGGCATCCCACTTCCCTATGCGAAGCCGGCAGATGTGCCACCACAACCAAAACGAGGGCAGCATGGACACCCCCCCAACCCAGCGTTGCCGGTGCGGGACGACATCCCTGCCGGGCGGGTCGGGCAGCGGCGGACCTGGCTGGCTTGTTAGTCGGGGGCCTTCGGTAGCCCGTCCAGCGGCGTGAGACAGACGGGGCTACGGGTTAGTGTATCATAGGAGCCTGTTGCAGAAAGCCCTTCGGGCGGCTGGTTTCGGCGGTTAGGGCGTTCGACCGTAGCGGAGGCCGGCTTGGGGCGAGCGCGGCAGTAGGCTCGTGAAGGGCGGCGGCGTTTGGCGGCGGGCGGATGGTTGTCCCGGTGGCCGGTGGGGTGGTTCGGGGGCGGGGCCCTCGGGCTTCCGGATGGCCCGTCAGTTCGCCCGACTCGCCCGAGCCCTCGGTGGGTCTGGGATCCGGCGGCCACTGCGGTACAGCTTGAGTAGGTTATGGGTGGCGCAGATCAGCTTCCACTCGGCGCTTACGGCGGCGACACTCCGTTGCATGAACCGGTCGCAGCCTCGGGGGGCTTTGATCTGCCCGAAGACCGGCTCGACGGTCTGACTCCGCTGGCGATAGAGGCGGCGCCCGCGTTGGGTTAGCAGCTTCCGCTCCCTGCGGTCGCGCCCGCCCAGGTGTTTCGGGATGCGCCCTCGCGGAGCCGGCGCTGCTTGCCGGGCCTGGCGCTGCTTCCAGTCTTTCGTCGTCGCGATCAACAGCTCCGGCCGGTCGGGGTCGGCGTGGGTGACGGGGTCCTCGCTCCAGTAACCGGCGTCCGCCAGCACCACGCCCACCCGCGCGCGCAGTCCGACGGCCGCCAAGGTCGCTTGCGTCTGCTGCAGCATGGGGGTCAGTTGCCGTACGTCATTCTCTTGCGGCGTGACCTCCGCCGCCACGATCGCCTGGCCCGAAGTCACCACCGCCTGTCCATTGTAGCCCTGCACCTAGCCCGACCGCGTCTTCATGATCCGGCTCTCGGGGTCCGTCACGTTCGCCTTCGCGTCCTCCGGCGGCGTCGGATCGGGCGGCTTCAGGGGGCGTCCCCGGGGCGGGCGCCCGGTCGCCGCCGCCGCCGCTTGTTTCTGAGCGATCTTCGCCTCCTGCGTCGCCGCCTTCTCCGCCGCCTCGCGCTCCAACCGCTCCCGACATTCCTGCAGCCGCGCCCGACGACTCCGGGGGTCCTGCAACTCCTCGGGTAACTCATCGCCCCGCCGGTCCGCCCCGTACTGGGCATCCTCCGCCGCGTCTTGCGCCGCGGCCTCGGCCAGCATCCTCAGCCACCTCCGCCTGCAGCCACTCCTGCGTCCGGTTGGCCGACAGCGCCGCGTTCGCCTTGATCTTCGTCCCCTCCAAGGCCACCACACCCACCTTCACCAACCCCGCCGTCACACACAGCCGCAGCACCTCCACGAACAACGCCGCCAATGCCGCCGCGTGCTCCTGCCGAAAGCGCGCGATCGTCGTGTGATCCGGACGCTGGTTCGCCGCCACCACCCGGAACGCCACGTCCGTCTCGCAGAGCGCCTCCAGGTGCCGGCTCGACCGCTCCCCGACGCAGTAGGCGTACACCACCAGCGCCACCATCATCCCCGGCTGGTAGGCCGCGCGACCCCACCCGTCAGCGCGATACCTCCCGTAGAATGCCGACAGGTCCAACTGCTCCACCGCGTCCAGGATGAACCACGCCAAATGCCCCTCCGGCAGCCACTCCCGCATCGACGGCGGCATCAGGTACAGTTGCTCCCGATCACACGGCAGGAAGTTCTGACCCATGCGCGAACCCCCCTAACACGTCCAAGACTCGCGCCTCCGCTCCTACCCCCTGCTTCTCGGACAGCAGGAATCCGGAGTGGCCAGCGCCGGGGGTTTGTGCAACAGGCTCTGAGCGGCAGGAAAGCCTGGTATTCTGGGAGTGGAGTGCTGGGATGGGCTGGAGAATGTAGGCACTAAGGCTGACGGAATAGGTGTTGACAAGTCAGGTAATAGACGCATATAATGTGGGCATGTACATCCGACAGATCAGCCGCGTTCGCCAGGACGGGTCGCGGGTTCGGTA